>BNJV01002925.1_pt1:110000-162500 | contig 971297 bp, 1638 predicted proteins | sample 8540591 | NCBI WGS metagenome assembly BNJV01 (sample SAMD00202457, study PRJDB9452) | human saliva metagenome | host: Homo sapiens | reverse complement strand
CGTGGGCGTTGGAGGAAATTGAAGGGCTGCTCCTGGTACGAGAGGACCGGAGTGGACGCATCCCTGGTGTTCCGGTTGTGTCGCCAGACGCATTGCCGAGGTAGCTACATGCGGAAGAGATAAGTGCTGAAAGCATCTAAGCACGAAACTTGCTTGGATGAGTTCTCCCAGTTTATAGACCGTAAGGGTTGTTGAGACTACGACGTAGATAGGTGTGGTGTGTAAGCGGTGCGAGCCGTTGAGCTAACACATACTAATTGCCGAGAGGCTTATCATACAACGCTCAAGTGTTTTTACAGTTGTCAAGTTTTAAAGAAAGAAAAAGAATAGAAAATGAGAAATCAAAGAATATAAAATCACTAAAAAGAAAGTGAGTTAAAACAGAATATTCTGGCGACTATAGTGCGGTAGTTCTACCTGAATCCATTCCGAACTCAGAAGTAAAATGCCGTAATGCCGATGGTGAGTGTGGGGATTCTCCCATGTAGAGTAGGGCATCGCCAGATTGAATAATAAGAACCCCAGACTGAATAAAGGTCTGGGGGTTTTTGCTTTTTGGGGCGTTTAGCTGTTGCAATATTCGGTTTGAATTCATTTATCCACTAGATTCAATTTTTATTCATTTATTCTATTTTACCACCCTAATTTATCGTAGGGGTGTGTGAATGATTTATCATTCACGCACGCAGAAAAATCCATTAATACTCACACACATTACAACGTGCGTGAACCTGTCAGTTCACGTACCCTACTTTTATTTCCATTTTTATCTTTCCTTGCCACCATCACAAATCTCAAATTTTCAAAGAGTATGCTTCTTTTACTTGTTATTGACATAACAAGTAACATTTTATTAGTATAACAACGAAGTATAGGAAAAAAACTATGGTAGTTATTGAAGCAAATGTTTCTGGTGCTGAGAGAATGATTACGTTCCAGTCAAAAGCTGCAGCATTTTATTTTCTTAAGTCAATTAATTTTTGGGCAAAAACTGAAAGTATGGTAACAACGACAGTCAGAACCAAAGTTAAAGTAGATGCTGGACTTTTCTTCTTTAAGTTCTTGGGAAGGGGCTGTAAAAACAAGTAAAGATTATCCAGAAAGTGATCAGGAATTCTTATTTTTCACAAATTAGATGATATTTATGATTATTTAAAGATAAAGAATGATTATTTTTGGGGTGGTCCACATAGTGATGAAATAAAAAGACGAAGGGAAAAAGACGCTTAGATGATTTTTATTTCATCCCTTAGATAGAAAAGTCATTGATATCGATGTATTTGATAGTTGTTTAAAACAACGTTTATTTAATTACAACGGGAATAAAGGGAAAGAAAACATAATGGAAGCATTTAAGGTTTATATTCTGTCGCTAAATATTTTGAAGTGCCAGACTCAGCAAGTATAGCAAAAACTTATTGATGAAATGATTTATGTAGGTATAGAAAGTGAAGTTCATCATGGGGATTATGAAGAATTCCAAGCCTTAATCCTCGTGTTTCAAGTGAGTTTAAAGATCTTTTCTATTGAAGAAGTTGAAGATAATATTAATGAAATTGATTTCTTATTTGAAGAGGATTACAAAGGGGTCTTAGAAACTGCTAATGAGTTATTTAAATACCTTGAAGAAGAATAATTTTCCTAAATGCTAATATAAATATATTCTAGTTAAATAGCCTTGTCTTTGAAATACAAAGGCTATTTCATCTCTTTCATTCAACCATTTCGCAAATTTTCCCCAAAAATCTTACCGCTTTTTGCTTTCTTCCTCTTGATGTTCCCGCTAAAAATTTGTAAATTCAAAGAATTCATTAATAACTAACAATATCATTCACAACATCTAGAGTCTTTTTATGAAAAATTTGCTAAACTCTCTCTATTCAGCTTAGCTTTTGCCTCAACAGTGGCTTTTGCTGCACTAAAAACCTTTGTTTATTGTGCAGAGCTTTCACCAACACTTTAACCCACAATTTGCGACAGATGGTTTAACCTTTGATGCAACAGGACAAACTATTTTCAATATGCTCACTACTTTTTGAACCAGGTACAACAAATGCTATGCCTTCATTAGCCGAGAAGTGGGATGTGTCTGAAGATGGCAAAACTTATACTTTTCTATTTACGTAAAGGTGTCAAATTCCACAGCAATAAAAATTTCAAACCAACACGTGATTTTCAATGCGGATGATGTGTTGTTTTCATTCAATCGTCAATTGAGATCCAAACCACCCATATCACAAAAGTTTCGGGTGGAAACTATGAATACTTTATTGGTATGGATATGCCAAAATATCATTGATAAAAGTAGAAAAAGTAGATGATTACACAGTGAAAATTAGTTTAAAAAGTGCCAAATGCTGCATTCTTATCGAATGTGGCAATGGATTTTTGCTGCAATTTTCTCGGCTGAATATGCAGACCAAATGCTGAAAAGTGGGAACACCTGAAAAAGTGGATAACGATCCAATTGGTACTGGCCCATTCAATTTGTAGATTATCAAAAAGATTCAAGTATTAGATACAAAGCATTCCCTGAATATTGGGAAGGAAAAGCAAAAATTGACCGCTTGGTATTCTCGATCACTCCAGATGCTTCGGTTCGTTTAGCGAAAATCCAAAAAGGTGAATGCCACGCTGCACCTTATCCAAACCCTGCAGATATTGAAACGCTGAAAAAAGATCCGAACATTAACTTGATGACAAGTCCAGGGTTAAACATTGGCTACTTACATTTCAATACCGAGAAAAAACCGTTTGATAATCAAAAAGTGCGCCAGGCATTAAATCACGCTATCAATAAAGATGCGATTATTAGCTCTGTTTACCAAGGCTCTGGTGAGAAAGCAAAAAATCCAATTCCACCAACAATGTGGAGCTATAACGATGCGGTAAAAGATTATGATTATAGCCCTGAAAAAGCTAAAGCATTATTAGCTGAGGCAGGATTTCCAAATGGTTTTTGATACGAAATCTGGGCAATGCCAGTAAGCCGTCCTTATAATCCAAATGCACGTCGTATGGCTGAGCTTATTCAAGAAGATTGGAAAAAAGTGGGTGTGAATGCGAAAATTGTGAGCTATGAATGGGTGAATATCTTAAACGCTTGCGTAATGGTGAAGATCCAACAGGTATGATGGGATGGAATGGTGATAATGGTGATCCAGATAACTTCTTAAATACCCTATTAAGCTGTGCAGCGGTGAAACAAGGTTCTAACTATTCGAAATTCTGTAATGCAGAGTTTGATAAATTAGTGACAGAAGCAGCTCAAATTACTGATCACGAAAAACGTGTAGAACTTTATAAACAAGCACAAGTATTGTTCAAAGAACAAGCACCTTGGGTAACCATAGCTCACTCAACCACCTACTTCCCTGTGCGTAAAGAAGTAACAGGTTATACTATCAGTCCGTTTAGCTTGCACAACTTCTACCACGTAGATTTAGCAGATAAATAATTCTGCTGATTCTCTCTTTCATTCCCTTCTCTATTGGGATAGCTTGAATTGCTGCAAGGCAATTCCAAGCATGCAAAGAGGAGATACAAGCAGTCAAAAATCTTCCCAAAAATTTTACTTATATTATCTATTTATGTTTTCATTTATTTTTAAAACGTATTTTAATGGTGATTCCTACATTTATTGCGATTACCTTAATTACTTTTTGCATTGGTGCATCTTATCCCTGGTGATCCCATTGAAATTCGAATGGGCGAGCGTGGGCTTGATCCAGCTGTGCACGCCCAAATGATGTCTCAACTCGGCTTGGATTTATCCTTACCTGAACAATATTTCAACTATATTAAAGGGATTTTTCCATGGTGATTTAGGCACTCATTCCGTAATAATGAGCCGGTCCTCAAGGAGTTTTTTACTCTTTTCCGGCGACGGTTGAGCTTGCATTCTTTTGCCTTGCTTTGGTCTTTAGTGATTGGGCATTTTTCTTGGTGTGATTGCGGCAGTGAAGAAAAATTCGTGGATCTCGCACATTGTAACCACACTTTCTCTTACAGGCTATTCAATGCCGATTTTCTGGTGGGGCTTAATTTTAATTTCTATGTTTCAACGCCACTCGGTTTGCCTGCGTCAGGGCGTTTACCGTCAGAATATTGGATTGAAACCAACACGGGGATTTATGTTGATTGACACGTGGCAGTCGGGCGAACCTGGTGCATTTTTAGCGGCAATTAAATCGCTGATTTTGCCTGCTGTTGTGCTTGGCACGATTCCCCTTGCGGTGATTACGCGAATGACCCGCTCTTCAATGCTTGAAGTATTGGGTGAAGATTATATCCGAACTGCAAAAGCAAAAGGTTTAAATACCACACGCATTGTGTTTGTACATGCACTGCGTAATGCGTTAATTCCTGTCGTAACAGTAGTGGGATTAATTGTGGGGCAGTTGCTCTCAGGGGCGGTATTAACCGAAAATATTTTCTCTTGGCCTGGTATTGGTAAATGGGTAATTGAGGCGATTAACGCCCGCGATTACCCCGTGTTACAAGGTTCGGTGTTGATTATTGCAACTATCATCATTCTTGTGAATTTACTGGTTGATTTGATTTATGGTGTGGTCAATCCACGTATTCGAAATACTTAGACGAGAGGAGTGAAGAATGTCTTCAACGACAGTAACAGCCCCAATGCCGAAAACACCTTTCCAAGAGTTTGTCTATTATTTTAGTCAAAACCGTGGAGCGGTAATTGGGTTTATCTTTATTTTAATCGTGCTTTTTGCTGCGATTTTTGCAGATTGGGTTGCACCTTTCGACCCAATCGAACAAAACCGCTCAGCCTTGCTTTTACCACCAATGTGGTTTGAGGGTGGCAATTCAGCCTATATTTTAGGCACAGACGACATCGGTCGGGATATGCTTTCCCGCATTATTTATGGAGCAAGACTTTCTGTTTTTATTGGCTCGCTGATTGTACTGATGTCTTGCGTACTCGGTGTTATTTTAGGCTTGCTTGCAGGCTACTATGGTGGCACGCTTGATATTTTAATTATGCGTCTGGTCGATATTATGCTCGCCATTCCAAGCTTGTTATTAACTATTGGCGCGGTGACGATTCTCGGGCCTTCACTCGATTAACGCGGCGATTGCGATTGCGATTGTGTCCATTCCAAGTTACGTGCGTTTAACCCGTGCTTCGGTAATGAATGAGAAAAACCGTGATTACGTGGTGGCAAGTCGCGTGGCTGGGGCGAATGTGTGGCGATTGATGTTTGTTGTGATTTTTGCCAAACTGCCTTGCACCTTTAATTGTACAAATGACAATGGGGTATTTCGAATGCGATTTTTAGAACTTGCTGCACTCGGCTTCTTAGGGCTATTGGGGCACAAACCACCCGACACCAGAACTGGGGTACAATGTTGGCAGAATCTCGCGGTTTTATGCAATCAGCGAACTGGCTTTGTGACCATTCCAGGTTTAGCGATTTTTATCGCTTGTATTAGCCTTTAACTTGATGGGTGACGGCTTACGTGATGCTCTCGATCCAAAAATTAAAACAATAGGGGGCGAAATGAGTTTACTAACAGTTGAAAAATCTTTCTGTTTCTTTTGGACGATGAAAAAGCCCCATTCAAAGCGGTGGATCGTATTAGCTACACCGTGAATGAAGGCGGAAGTACTTAGTATTGTGGGTGAGTCTGGTTCGGGGAAATCGGTTAGTTCATTGGCGATTATGGGCTTGGTTGATTTTCCTGGTCGTGTAACGGCTGAGAAATTGCACTTTAACCAAAATGATTTACTTGCTTAAAACCGAAAAGAGAAGCAAAATTATTGGGGCTGATATCGCAATGATTTTCCAAGATGCGATGACAAGCCTGAATCCAAGCTACACCGTGGGCTACCAAATTATGGAAGCCCTCAAAGTGCATCAAGGTGGGAGCAAAGCGGCTCGCCGTGAGCGAGCAATAGAATTGCTTTCATTGGTGGGCATTCCTGATCCCTAAATCACGCTTTAGAGGTTTATCCACACCAGCTTTCGGGTGGGATGAGCCAGCGTGTCATGATCGCAATGGCGATTGCGTGTAATCCGAAATTATTGATTGCCGATGAGCCAACCACTGCATTAGATGTAACCATTCAAGCCCAAATCATCGATTTATTGCTCGAGTTACAACACAAAGAGAATATGGCATTAATTCTGATTACCCACGATTTAGCATTGGTGGCGGAATCGGCACATCGGATCATTGTGATGTACGCAGGGCAAGTGGTGGAAAGAGGGGCAGGGCAGAAGAGATTTTCAAATCGCCGTTACATCCCTTATACACAAGCTTTGTTGAAAGCTCTGCCAGAATTTGCGGAAGGAAAATCTCGCTTGCAATCTCTTCCAGGTGTCGTGCCTGGAAAATATGATCGCCCACAAGGCTGCTTGCTTAACCCGCGTTGCCCGTATGCGACGGAGAAATGTCGTAGCGTTGAGCCTGCGTTGGTGCAAATCAACAGCCGTCAAGTGAAATGCCATACGCCGTTAAACGCACAAGGCTTACCAAGCTAATCAAGGAGAGGAAAATATGCAAAAAAATTACGAAAACGCACCGCTTCTTGATGCGATTAACTTAAAAAAATATTATCACGTGAAGAAGGGTATTCGCAAAAACCCAAAATGGTGAAAAGCGGTGGATGGTGTTTCTTTCACGCTTGAGCGAGGCAAAACCTTAGCGGTGGTGGGAGAGTCTGGCTGGAAAATCAACCCCTTGGGCGAATGCTCACGATGATTGAACATCCGACCGAAGGTGAGCTTTTTTACAACGGTCATAACTTTCTGGAAAATGATAAAGAGACGGCAACGCTTCGTCGCCGTAAAATTCAAATCGTGTTCCAAAATCCGTATAGCTCACTCAACCCACGTAAAAAAGTGGGCTCAATCTTAGAAGAGCCTTTGCTCATTAACACTTCGCTTTCGGCAAAAGAGCGTAAGGCAAAAGTGTTGGATATGATGGCAAAAGTGGGCTTAAAACCAGAGTTTTATGATCGCTATCCGCATATGTTTTTCAGGCGGACAACGCCAGCGTATTGCTGATTGCTCGTGGCTTGATGCTTGAGCCTGATATTATGGTGGCGGATGAACCTGTTTCGGCATTGGATGTTTCCGTGCGTGCTCAAGTGCTCAATTTAATGATGGATCTGCAAGAAGAGATGGGGCTCTCTTATGTCTTTATCTCGCACGATCTTTCTGTGGTGGAACATATCGCAGATAAAGTGATGGTGATGTATTTAGGGCGTTGCGTGGAGCAAGGCGAGGTGAAACAGATTTTTGCTGAGCCAAAACATCCATATACACAAGCACTGCTTTCAGCAACACCAAGATTAAACGAAGTTGATCGCCGTGAGCGAATTAAACTCACTGGCGAATGACCAAGCCCACTTAATCCACCAAAGGGCTGTGCCTTCCATGCCCGTTGTCGTTTTGCAACCGACCGCTGTCAAGTGGAACAACCGCAATTGAAAAACTACACAGATGGCAGAAAAATTGCTTGTTTTGTGGTGGAGTAAACTATTAATAAATTGTAGGATGTGTGAAACAACGTTTCATGCACCTTAATCTCTTGTTTACGTGCGTGGATTTTATAAATCCATGCACCCTATAATAGTAAATTTATATGAAAAACCCCTATCCTCTGCATTATTCGCCTTCTGCAATTGGCGATGTTTGCCACACTCTTTGCTGTCGTGCAAGCTTTATTCAACGCAAATATCCCGATGCGGAAATTACTTGGATTATCGGTAAAACTGAAGCAATGCTGATGCAAGATCTCCCAATGTGAAGTTAGTTCCGTTTGATAAAAAATCTGGTTGGAAAGGTATCTTTACAATTTGGAAACAGCTTGCCCACAAGCGGTTCGATTTTCTTCTTAATATGCAAACTGCATTTCGAGCTTCTATTCTTTCACTTGGCATTAAAGCGGATAAAAAAATTGGGTTTAACTAAAGATCGAGCCCGTGAAATGCAGTGGCTACCAATCAAAAGGTGGAACAAACCACCTCTCCGCACGTATTAGATGGACAGATGATGTTTGCTAAAGCGATTGGTGTGACTGATTTAACCCCAAAATGGCAATTGCCAATTTCTATGGAAACGGTTGAAAAAGCGAAACAGTGGCTTGATCCAATGCGTAAAAATGTGGTGATTTCTCCTTGTTCCAGCAAGTCTGAAAAAGGATTGGTTAATAGAGCGTTATGCTGAAATTGCCAATTGGTTGATAGCACAAAAATATCAACGTAATTTTTGCTGGTTCGCCTGCAAAACATGAACTGGAAAATGACCGCTTATATTCAGCACCTTGCCCCGAATGTGCAGAATTTGGTAGGAAAAACGTCGCTAAAAGAGATTGCTGCCCTCTTAAAATTAGCAGATCTAGTGATTTCGCCTGACACTGGCTCAGCCCACATTGCAAGTATTCAAGGTACGCCCGTTATTGGGCTTTATGCGATTCACAATCCGCGCCGCACTGCACCTTACAATGATCAACAAATGTGATTTCTGTTTATGATGAAGTAGTGCAGACTATTACGGTAAACCGTGGCAAGCACTTCCTTGGGCAACTAAAGGAAATCCAAAACAGGTGAGAATTTAATGGCAGAATTTCGGTAGAAAGTGTGAAGCAAAAAAAGTAGTTGAAATCTTGGCAACAATAGGTAATTTATCTGTAATTTTTGATTTACAATAAGTAAATATATAAACACAACATCAAGGATAAATTATGCCATTAAACCCTTTTACGCGAAAAAAATTGATCAGGTTGATCGTGAGTTGATAGCTTTACTTTCTGAACGTTTAAAATTAGTGGCTGAAGTGGGAAAAAGTGAAAATCAGAACACGGCATTCCCTGTCTATGCACCAGAGCGTGAAAAAGCGATGATTGAAGCTCGCAGAACCGAAGCTGAAATGCAAGGCGTACCTGCGGATCTGATTGAAGATGTGCTCAGACGCGTGATGCGAGAATCCTACGCAAACGAGAACAAACACGGCTTTTAAGCAAGTGAATCCGAATATTCAAAAAGATCGTGATTGTGGGTGGGACTTGGTAAATTAGGGGCGATTATTTAACCGCTTTCGAGTTTGTCTGGCTACCAACAAGTGGTAAGCCTCAGATCAAAATGATTGGTCACAGGCTGACACCATTTTTGGCGGACGCTGATTTGGTGCTTGTTTGTGTACCGATCAAAACTAAAACGCTAGAAACGATTGAGCGCTTACAACCGTTTTCTTAACGGAAAAATGATTTTAGCCGATCTAACTTCGGTGAAAAGTTCACAGCCGTTACAAAAAAATGTTAAAAGTGCATCAAGGAGCAGTGGTTGGGCTTCACCCAATGTTTGGTCCAGACACGCAAAGTTTGGCTAAGCAAGTGGTGGTTTGCTGCCACGGGCGTAGAAGCGGAAAAAGTACGAATGGTTGATTAGAACAGATCAAAATCTGGGGAGCAAAAATTGAGGTAGATTGAGTGCTACAGAGCACGATCACGCGATGACCTATATCAAGCACTGCGCCACTTTTCGACTTTTATGTTTGGCTTGCATTTATCAGAGCAGCCGATAAAACTTGAACAGCTATTAGCCTTTTCTTCTCCTATTTACCGTTTAGAACTCGCGATGATAGGGCGGTTATTTGCTCAAGATGGGGCGTTGTATGCTGATATTATTTTCCGATAAACCTGAAAAATCTCACTACCATTCAATCGTTAAAGCAACTTTTGAACAGAGCTTAAAAATTCTTTGAAGAAAAAGATAAAGCGGGCTTTATTCAAGTCTTTTGAAAAAGGTACATCACTGGTTTGGTGATTATTCAGAACAGTTTCTTTAAAAAGAGAGCCAAGTATTACTGCAGCAGGCTAATGATTATAGAAAAATAGAGAAATAGAAAACCCACAGGTTATGCTCGGGTTTTCTATGATGCATCCAGATTATTTGAAATTCGTAACGACGAATTGTGTTTAAATCTGAATCTTGGCTGTTTGTCTTGGCTCAGCAACAGTGACACGTGCTCCCACTGTTGCGTGAGAGTCGTATTTACGTTTTAAAGTCACGATTTCACCGTTGTCTTTTTGAACTGTTAATTCTACAACATCTTTTGAGATGTCTTTACTGCTTTAAAATAGTTGCATCACCATTGTTAGAGTAAACGTCTGCAGTACGAAGCTGCAAGAACCATACTTACTAATACAGCTAAGAAAGTTTTTCATTATGAATCCTTAAAATTGAAAAATTAAAAAGTAAAGAAAACGTTTAAATTCGAGTTAGAACCAACGAGTCTTACGCGTTTACCTGGTACGAAACCGTCTTCTTTTTCTGAACAACTACGATTTCTTGACCATCATCTTTACGAATCGTCATTTCTAATGAAGAAACTTGACTCGCCTTTTCTTCGATTGTATTGCCTGCCATCGCACCCGCAATAGCTCCTACAGCAGTTGCAATCGCTTGCCCTCTACCGCCACCGATAGCAGAACCAGCAATACCACCTAATACACCGCCACCGACTGTGCCGATAACACCTTGATTATCTGCTTGGATTTTTACATCACGCACAGATACAATCGTACCGTAGCTAATTGCTCTAGCTTCTTTGGCTTTGTGATGCTGAATAGACGCTTCCGCTATAAATGTCGGTGTTTGCACAACCAACCATCACAAAGCTAGATAATAACGTAGTAGCTAATCCAAATTTTTTTCATATTGTACTCCAATAAGAGAAAGTTCAGAAATGATTTTCTGAACAAATAATATCATTTATACCATAAGGATGTAGTTTTTAGACAAGAATGATTACCTAAAGTTGCATTCTTTTACATTTATCGCAATGGTCGGGTTAGGTAGTTGTTCACCTTCCACTTCAGGCTGGCTAATTTTAATGTTAAGCTTTAGGATTTCTCATTAGGTGCAAACATTTTATTACTCGTTCAATCCACAGAATCTACGTTTCTCACCTTGCTGCATAGGGATTACAGCTTCAATATGTTCCCAGCCCTCTTGTGGATAAATTTTACTTTTCGGAAAAGGGAGTTCTACGATTTTGACTTTTTGTCCACAAAAATCAATCGCTTGCGTTAGCTCAAACAGCTCAATTAGGGCGACCATTCACTTACTTTCTTTTTAAGAATCTTTACATTTTCCACCAAAAGATTTCGCCATTTTTCAGCATTGTTTCAAGTGTATTCATTCGAACGGCAAGATGATCAATTTCATATTTGCTGAGATCAATCCCACGATTTCGTGCAATTTGCTGGATTTTTGCTCGAAATTGAGATAAATCACCAAAAACAAGCGGTCATTTTCTCGTAAAAGTTTGCATTTTCAGGTATAATTTTTGTCCATTTTTGAATGTAAAATGTAATAGGTTAAAAAGTGAATATTCAGCAAATTTTATCAGATAAAAATCAAGCAAGCAATGATTCTTGCGGGAGCAGACGAGAATGTTGAGTCGTTTAGTGCGTCAATCGGTAAAGCCTGAGTTTGGCGATTATCAAGCGAAATGGTGCAATGGGGACTGCAAAAAAATTAGGGGATGAACCCTACGTGAGTTTGCTCAGAAAATTTTTGGATAACGTAAATTTAGACGGCATTGCGGAAAAATTAGAAATTGCAGGTCCAGGCTTTATCAACATTTTCTTGAAATAAAGATTGGTTGGCGACGACGCATAATTCAGCCTTACAAGCGGTCAATTTTGGCATTCAAACCGCAAATCCGCAAACGATCGTGATCGATTACTCTTCTCCAAACGTGGCGAAAAGAGATGCACGTTGGGCATTTGCGTTCGACCATTATTGGTGATGCGGTGGTGCGTACTCTTGAGTTTTTAGGCAATAAAGTGATCCGTGCCAACCACGTTGGCGACTGGGGAACCCAGTTCGGGATGCTAATTGCTTACCTTGAAAAAATGGAAAAATGAAAATGCTCACAGCATGGAATTGAGTGACTTGAAGCATTCTACCGTGCAGCCAAAAAGCGCATTACGATGAAATGATGCAGCATTTGCTGAAAAAGCGCGTAGTTATGTGGTGAAACTGCAAAGTGGCGATGAATATTGTCGTACCATGTGGAAAAATTAGTGGATATTACGATGCACCACAACCAAGAAAACTACGACCGTTGAACGTAACCTTAACTGAAAAAGATGTGATGGGCGAAAGCCTTTACAACCAATGTTGCCAGAAATTGTGGCGGATTTAAAAGCAAAAAGGTTTGGCGGTCGAAGATGATAGCGTTTAGTGGTTTTCCTTTCGAGAGATTCAAAAACAAAGATGGCGATCCGATGGGCGTTATCGTGCAGAAAAAAAGATGGCGGTTTCTTATACACCACCACCGATATTGCGGCAGCGAAATATCGCTACGAAAACCTTGAATGCTGACCGTGTGTTGGTGTTCTCCGACAGCCGTCAAGCACAACATATGCAACAAGCGTGGTTGATTACTCGCAAAGCAGGGCTATGTGCCAGACTCTTTCAGCCTTGAACACCGTTCTTTCGGTATGATGTTGGGCAAAGATGGCAAGCCGTTCAAAACCCGTTCAGGCGGCACTGTGAAACTGAAAGATTTGCTTGATGAAGCGGTAGAACGTGCGACAGCTCATCTCTGAACGCAGCCAAGAACTGACCTCGGAAGAAAAAGCAGCAGTAGTCGAAGCGGTAGCAATCGGGCTCAGTGAAAATACTCGGATCTCTCGAAAAACCGTACCACCGACTATGTGTTTCGACTGGGACAATATGTCTGACCTTTGAAGGCAACACCGCGCCTTATATGCAATACGCTTACACCCGTGATTCGTTCTGATTTTGCACGCAGTGGCATTGATGCAGACCAATTAACGGGCGACATTGTATTAACCGAAGATAAAGAGCGTGCACTGGCAGTGAAATTATTGCAATTTGAAGAAGCTTTAAATGGCGTAGCAAAAGACGGTATGCCGCATATTCTTTGCCAATACTTTATACGAAGTTAGCGGGGTACGTTCTCGAGCTTTCTATGAGGCTTGCCCAATTTTGAATGCAGAAGAAAGTGTGAAAAATAGCCGTTTACGTTTGGCAGCATTAACCGCAAAAACATTGAAACAAGGTTTAGATCTGTTAGGGATTAAGACTGTAGAGAAAATGTAATGATAGATCCTCTTTTTGCAAAGAGGGGGCTAGAAGATTTTGCAGCGGTCGATTTTCGCACAGACATTTGTCAATGAGATATCAACAAATCTTCTCAGCCCTCTTTTACTAAAGAGGGGAGCTAAAAAAGGAAACAAAATGAAATTTATTGATGAAGCCCTGATTCGTGTTGAAGCAGGTGATGGCGGTAATGGCTGTGTGAGCTTCCGCCGTGAAAAATATATCCCTGAAAGGGGCCCAGATGGTGGTGATGGTGGTGATGGTGGCGATGTTTATTTAATCGCAGATGAAAACCTAAACACCCTTATCGACTACCGCTTTTGAAAAAGCGCTATGCCGCAGGGCGTGGTAGAATGGGCGCAGTGCAGGTTGTACGGGGCATCGTGGTAACGATATTACTTTACGCGTGCCAGTCGGAACGCGTGCGATTGATAACGACACCCAGGAGGTGATTGGCGATTTAACCAAGCACGGAATGAAAATGTTGGTGGCAAAAGGTGGCTATCACGGCTTAGGTAATACTCGTTTTAAATCTTCTGTGAACCGAGCTCCTCGCCAAAAACCAAATGGCACACCAGGCGAAAAACGTGATTTATTGCTTGAGTTAATGCTCTTTGGCTGATGTGGGTATGCTCGGTTTACCTAATGCAGGAAAATCAACCTTTTATTCGTAGCGTTTCTGCAGCAAAACCAAAAGTGGCAGATTATCCATTTACTACGCTTGTGCCAAGTTTAGGCGTGGCACGTGTCGGTTCAGATCGCAGCTTTGTGGTGGCAGATATTCCGGAGGCTTTAATCGAAGGCGCAGCCGACGGTGCAGGTTTGAGATTCGTTTCTTTAAACACTTAGAGCGTTGTCGTATCTTGATTCACCTTGTAGATATTATGCCGATTGATGAGAGTGATCCCAGCGGATAACGTGGCGATTATCGAAAGCGAGCTGTTATAAATATAGCGAAAAACTTTGCTGAAAAACCGACTTGGCTAGTGTTTAATAAAATCGACACGATCGAGCGAAGAAGAGGCTCAAGAGCGTGCCAAAAGAGATCGTTGCACGCTTAGGCTGGGAAGAGGATTACTACCTCATTTCTGCTGCAACAGGTCAGAACGTGCCAGCCTTAACACGCGACATTATGGACTTTATTGAAGCGAACCCACGCGAAGTGGAAGAAGAAAATAAAGAAGCTGATGAAGTGAAATTCAAATGGGATGACTATCATCAAGAAGCGATGCAAAATCCAATTGAAGAAGATGACTAAGGACTTTCGACGACGATTGGTCGGAAGAAGATGAAGAAGGCGTCGAGTTTCGTTTACATACCATCGCTAATTGGTAAATCAGATGAAAAAGAAGACCGCTTGCGAGCGGTCTTTTAATAGGATGCAAATGTTAAATAGTCAATTTTGCAAAATTTTTGATATTCCTTTTCTTCAATTTGCTCAAATGAAAAATATTGCCCTGAGGATATTCCGATCATCAGCGCAACATACAAAGCGAATTGGGAAGAATGGAAAGCATTGAGCTTTCTTGATGTTTACTCGAAAAGTGAATGCCATTTGCCGAGCCCTCATATTGAGCGCGTTGGTGCAATGGTTGGCAAAGTCGGTAGCATCATTTCTTTACCTTTACTAAATATGAGTTCAACCAAAAATTCAGCGGTGATTTTATCGGTTATTTTGAAACACGCAGACGGTTGCAGTTAGCCTTGATTGGCATTGTTATCGTGCGGATCGTTCTCAGTGAAATTGCCAGCAATATCAGCAATGGTGGAAATTTGGATCGAGAAATATAACGATTTCGAGATTTGCAAGTGTGACAGTGAATATGCCGATTTTCAGTTCGAAAGAACTGATGATTTAACGTTAGAAAATCGAGGCTTATTGGCATCGGCAAAAATGTTGAGCGGGAAGATTAATACTGATGCAGCAGAATTTATTTTGCAAACTATTCAAGAATTATTACCGCTTTATGAGGCTTGTCATCGGTAGTAGATAGAAAAAGGCGAGAATCTCTCGCTCTTTATGTTTTTATGCTCTTATGCTTCTTCGGAACTTTCAGAAAACGCTCGATGGTTGCATCTAAACCACGTAATCCTTTTCTTCAATGTGTTCATAGCCGCGGTCGATGTGGTAGATACTGATCCACGATGGTTTCGCCTTCAGCGATACAGCCCGCTAACACTAAGCCGATTGAAGCATCGCAAGTCGGTTGCCATCACTTCAGCGGGTTTTAATTTTTCTACACCGTGGCAAATAGCGGTATTACCTTCGATTTCGCCTTTTGCACCCATTCGACGGTTAAGCTCCGGGATGTGCATAAAGCGGTTTCTCCATGGTTTCGGTAATGCGACTTAGTGCTTTAGCAATCGCATTTAACAGGGTAAATTGCGCTTGCTAATGGTTGGGGAAACCAGGATGTGGCATTGTGCGAATATTCACCGCTTTTGGACGCTGTCCTTTTGAATCAAGCGCACGGTATCTTCTGTTACGCCGTCACTTCCATTCCAGCTTCACGTAGTCAATCACAGCTTCATGTGTATCTGCTGGTACCGTGGCACGTGATTTTACCGCCAGACACCGCTGCGGCGGATTAAGAATGTACCCGTTTCGATACGGTCGGCAACAATGCGATGTGTACAGCCTGTTAAGCGTTCAACCCTTCAATAGTGATTGTGCCTGTGCCTGCTCCGGAGATTTTTGCCCCATTGCATTTAAGAAAGATTGCGGTATCCACAATTTCAGGCTCGTGCTGCATTTTCAATAACCGTTGTCCCTTCTGCAAGTGTGCCCAGCCATCACAGATAAGGTCGCCCCACGCTGACTTTATCCATATAGATTTGAGCACCATGTAGGGCGTCCATTTGAGGTTGCTTTTACATAACCTTCGTCTAATTCAATGGTTGCCCGCATTTTCTAAGCCTGCGATGTGCATATCAACAGGACGAGCACCGATAGTACAGCCGCCGTAATGACACCTGACCTCGTGGAAGCGAGCATTAACGTTTGCCTAAATGCCCGCATAGAGGCGCGCATTGTTTTTCACTAATCGTAAGGTGCGATGTAGTGATCGATATTTGCTTGCATCAATATGTACATCGCCATTTTCTGCACGCTCAGCCAATACCTAATTTACGTGAGATTTTGAATGTCGTATCCACATCTTTTAATACGGGAACATTGGTTAAGGTGACAGGTTCAGTAGCGAGGATTGCTGCAAAAAGGATCGGTAGCGCAGCGTAGCTCTGAAATATTGACTCGAGCCGCTCAGCGTAGCAGGTCCAGTAACACGGAATTTTTCCATTGTTTTTCCTTAATAATTACTCTTGTGACAAGTGCGTTGTTTATTTTTATGTAGGCGTGTTGTACACGCCCATTCACTATCACTTAATGGACGTGTGCAACACGCCTCATACAATAACGACGATGCAGACAGATGATTAGATAATTATCGCCATATTCAACAAGCGTTCTTTTTCCATTGCTCGGTTGAGAATACTTTGATGGTTAAGGCGTGAATAATGTTGTTGAGAAAAGCTCATCAAAGTGGTGCATAAACCGCATTTGTTGTTTTACCCGAGAAAGTGCGGCAAGAGTATCGCTTACCACAATCACGCCGGAAGTGTGAGTTTTCACCTTGAATGTGGATTTCAGTTTGCATCAGTGAGGTGTTCTTTTAGTAGATTGATTTGAGTGAGTTCCATAAGTTGATCGGGTTCCTTAGGGCATTAATACCATTTTAATTTCTCGTTTGGGATATATTGCTTAATCCAGTTGCTTAAAACCATAAGTTCAGCAAGTGTTTTAATCACTTCAGGCACGTTAATTAAGCCATTTTCTGTCTGTTTTCCGTAATGGTTTAATAATTCAGTGAGGAAAAGCGAAGCCAGCTGAATCCAATACGTCGTTGAGCTAAATCCCAGTAAAGGGCTTGATTAGCATTGGTTTGTAAAAAGAAGCACGTTGCTCCCATAATGGGCACAACGTGGCACGAGTTAATTCGCCTTTTAATTGCACCACTTGGCTTTTCATTATTCTGAAAAACGCTCCATTGTAATGTTTTTCGGGCTTCATACTATTATTTTTAGAAAGTGTAATTGGTTGTGCAGATTGTGCAACTTGAGCAGTTAATGCTATCAATACCTTTTGCTGACGCAAAATGCTCACTCCACTCATTTTTGTTTGGTGCTACCATACTTACGTTTTCTGCAGCCATATCATACGCTTGCCATTCGCACAGTACGCTGTTTTGCGCCATTTGAAATCAAGTTTGATTGGTGGCGCATTGTTAGCTGAAAATTACATTGACGCGAATGAATATACAGATAGATTTTCCATCCGTCCCGTTTTTCGCTTTCGATTTCTACTTTTTGATCGCTATATTGCGTTAATACTTGTGCGTAAGATTGCTCGATGAATTGACCAAACGCATCAAAGAATTTTTCGACGCTGTAGCTTCGCTTTGCAGATGAAAGTGATTTGCCTAACACTAATTGACCTGCATATTTTACGTGCACGAGGCATTAAATCGTTACGCACGATGGTACGTAGATATTCTGGGTTGATTTAATTTTGCCTTTGGTTGGCTTTGATGTCACTAAACAGTTTATCTGCTGTTTGCTGCATCAGATCACATAAGGGACTCGTTTCTGCAAATGCTTGGCTTTGAGAACAAAGTTGCTACAGAAAGAAAACCTGCAACGATGATGATTTGTTTTAACATTAAAAACACTCCATAGAGAAAGTTAATTTGATTTTGCAAGCGGTAAATTTTTGTAAATATTTTACCGCTTGTAAGATAAAAATTAAGGTGTAGCAGGTGTTTCTGCTTTTTCACCTTCAGTTTTTGTTCAGCATCCGATGACTTTTTATCGCCATACAGGAAACGACCGATTAAATCTTCTAACACCATTGCCGAGTTTGCATCAGCAAAGCTGTCGCCTGATTTCACATATTCCGTTTGCCTTCCATCATGAAGCCAACGTTTAAGGCAATGTATTGTTCGCCTAATAAACCTGAGGTTTTGATAGAGAGTGAGCTGGTGTCTGGAATTTTGTTAAATTCTTCATTAACCGCTAAGGTTACTTTTTGGGGTGTAGCTTTTGTTCGTCGAGCTGAATATCTGACACACGACCAACCACCACGCCACCTACTTTAATCGGTGCTCGCACTTTTAGTCCGCCGATATTATCGAAAGTTGCGTAAAAGAGTAAAGTCGAGCTAAAAACCTTGCACGTTTCGCAACTCTAAGTCCTAAAAATGCCAAGCCTAATAAGCCGAGGTAGCACAAAATAAACCTACCCAAAATTCATATTTAATTGATTGACGCATTGTATTTCCTTTCATTGAAATGGATTAACCACCAAACATAATGGCAGTTAAAAATAAAATCTAAGCCTCAAAATCACTAATGAGGCGTGCACCACAGTTTTAGTCGTTGCTGGCTAATGCCTTCTGAGGTTGGTGTGCAATCGTAGCCGTTAAATAACGCAATCCAAAACCACGGCTAAAAGCAAAAATTACGCTTTTTACAAAACCATTGACTAGGGTCGCTTACGTGAACAGAGTTTTGCATTACCGCCCAGAAGCTGCCTGAATCGACACCTTTCCAATCGACACCGACATAGAGAACCGCCCCAAATACCAATTGCGGTAAAAATCACGGCAAGGATTGGCATTGAAATGACCCCTGCCCAAAAACGCGGTGCGATAATTCGACGCAGTGGATCAACTGCCATCATCTCAAGGCTAGAAAGCTGCTCGGTCGCTTTCATTAAGCCAATTTCTGCGGTTAATGCCGAACCCTGCTCGCCCAGCGAAAAGTAAGGCGGTGACGACTGGCCCAAGTTCACGTAATAGAGAGAGCGAAACCAATGTACCTAAACTACTTTCTGCCGCGAAATCGACTAATACCACATAGCCTTGTAAGCCTAACACCATCCCGATAAATAAGCCCGAAAGCATAATAATCAGCAAGGATTGTACACCGACTACGTGCAGTTGCTTGATTAAAAGTGGCGTATGTTTGCGAAATTGTGGCTTACCAATCAATGCACCCCATAGCATAAAAGCAGCACGCCCGAATGCACGGATAAATTGGATAGTTGAAGCCCCAATTTGAGTAATAAAGTTAATCATTAAACAAATCCTCTACATAATCTTTGAGCTGGATAATGAAAAATGCACAGGGCCATCAGATTTACCTGCCAAAAATTGCACCACTTGTGGATCTTGGCTTTCCATCAATTGTTCTGGCGTGCCTTGTGCAATTACGGTTTTATTTGCCACAATATAAGCATAATCCGCAATGCTGAGCACTTCAGTTACATCGTGTGAAACCACAATAGAGGTTAAATTTAATGCCTGATTGAGTTTTTTAATCAGCTCCACAATCACGCCCATACTGATTGGGTCTTGCCCTGTAAAGGGTTCGTCATACATAATCAAATCAGGATCGAGAGCAATGGCACGAGCTAGTGCCGCACGGCGAGCCATACCGCCAGAGAGTTCTGATGGCATTAACTGAGCCGCGCAGCGCAAGCCAACCGATTCTAATTTCATTAATACCAATTTTCGAATTAGCTCTTCGGGTAAATTGGTATGTTCACGAATAGGATACGCTACATTGTCGAAAGTGGATAAATCCGTAAATAACGCCCACGATTGGAAAAGCATTCCCATTCGTTGGCGGATTTGATAAAGCGTTTTATTTGATGCGGTGCAAACATTTTGCCCATCAAATAAAATATTGCCTGATTCTGGCACTAGCTGCCCACCAATTAAGCGTAATAAGGTGGTTTTACCAATACCAGAAGGACCCATAATTGCTGTCACCTTACCTTTCTGCACTTGCAGATTGAGATTGATCGTAAATCACTCTCTCCTCGTTTAAAGGTGAGGTTGTTTACTTCAACCAGGTTTTTCAGTGTGTTGCATTGAATTTAATACCTTTCTTAAATACTAAAAATGAAAAGGTGGATTATACTCACCCAACGAAATAAAAGCCAAAATGCTTTTTATTTTTCAGATAGCGGTCAAATTTTTAGAAAAATTTTACAATGCTTTAGAACTCTCTAAAATTTTTCTGTCCTATCAGACACGAGCAAGGTGTGAGAGTTCATTTCGCCTTGTTTGTGGGATTCACTCTCGTAGCTACGGTATTTTTCGTCCACCCTACGAATAAATTAGGAAACAAAAACAAATATGAAAACATTAAAAATCAATTATCGCAACATCAATTTTTAGCTTTAGGTATGGCAACAATGCCAGCAAAAAGCAGAAATCAACATTCCATTTATCTCAGCAGTGGCTGGGCAAACTAATAATCAGGCAACCCCATCTTTAGCTGATATGTTAGATAAAGTTCGCCCAGCAGTGGTCAGCATCTCGGTGGAAGGTAAAGCGAAAAGAAGATCAAGGTCGCAGCCATATGCGTGATTTGCCTGAAGAGTTTCAATTTTTCTTTGGCGATATGTTTGGCGACCGCTTTTGGCGGAGATGTGCTCCCTCGCCAATTCCGTGGCTTTAGGTTCTGGTGTGATTATTAACGCAGAAAAAAAGTGTTATGTCATTACGAACAATCACGTAATCAAAGATGCGGATAAAAATTACCATTCAATTAGATGATGGTCGTGAGTTTAAAAGCAAAAATTGGTAGGCGCTGATCCGCAGTCTGATGTCGCTTTAGTACAAATCGAAAAATCCGAAAAACTTAACCGCATTAAAAATTTTGCTGATTCAGATAAATTACGTGTGGGCGATTTTTAGCGTGGCAATCAGTAACCCATTTGGTTTAGGTCAAACCGTGACTTCAGGGATTATTTCTGCATTAGGTCGCTCAACTGGCGATGCAGATGAAGGCTACCAAAACTATATCCAAACCGATGCGGCAGTAAACCAAGGTAACTCTGGTGGCCCATTAATCAACTTAAAAGGCGAATTAATCGGAATTAACACTGCATATTATCTCACCAAGTGGTGGCAATGCAGGGTATCGCTTTTTGCTATTCCCATCGAATATGGTGAAACAACCTTGTACAACAAATCATCGAATTTGGGTGACGTAAAAACGGTATGCTTGGTATTAAAGGTGGTGAGCTGAATGCAGACTTAGCGAAAGAATTTGGTGTAGATGCTCAACAAGGATGCATTTATTAGCGAAGTATTCCCAGAATCGGCAGCCGATAAAGCAGGCTTAAAAAGCAGGCGATGTGATTACTCGAATTAATGGTCAAAAATTACATAGTTTCAGTGAATTGCGTGCGAAAAATCGCAACCTCTGGTGTTGGCAAAGATATTGAGCTAAATCTACTTTACGCGATGGTAAAACCGCAAAAACAAAAGTAACGCTTCAATCTGAAATTGGCAGCACAGGTTCAGTTACAGATTTACTGCCAGAATTGAAAGGGGGCAGAATATACTAATCAAGATGAAAAAGGCGTGAAAGGCGTTTGCAATTACTAAAGTTGAAAAAGGATCATTAGCCGAAAGCACGTGGATTGAAAAAGGCGATTTAATCATTGGTATAAACCGTCATCGTGTTGAGAAATGTAAGTGAGCTACGCAAAAGGTATTGAGCGAAAACCATCAGTGGTTTATTTAAATATCGTGCGTGATGGTGCAAATTTCTTCTTGATGGTTCAGTAGTTTTTATCGGGGAAGAGAATATCTCCTCCCTAATTGCGAGAGCAATCTATCCTAACCAGCGATTAATCTTGAATTAGCGGTTTTACAAGGGCGTGGATAAATAAATTAAATCTTACATTTCATTTTTAATGGAGATACAAGCAGTAAATTTTCCTTAAGAACTTTACTCGCTTGTTTTTATCTTTCTTAAAACTTTCCAATCACCAGCGCCAAAATCCCTGCGGCAATTAACGGCCCAACAGGAATCCCACCGAAAATGAAACGCCAATGACTCGTGCCAATCATTAGCCCTGTAACCAGGATAGGTTGAGTTGCCATTAGATCCACGCCTTTACCCGCAATCCAAGCGACGAGTACGCCTACTGCAATCGAGGGCAAACATTTTCCAATGTACAAAATAAGAGAGTTCGGGCAGCTGATTTGCAGAAACGAGCGGGGCTTTAATACGCCAAGAGTCAGGATAATAATCCCTGATTTTTAAACCGTATTGGTCAATCCAAGGAATATATTTTTGAAAGGAGCGTTTGTTGCATAATCAATAGCACTGCTGCAGAAAATGGTAATTGCATTATTGTGACTTATTACGCCTAAAATCAGCAATACAATAAGCAAGAGGGCAATCATATTTAAATTGTAATGACATAATCATTCCAGAAGTGAAAAATAAGAGCATAAATTATAGCAATTTATCCAATTAGTGTGTTTTTATTTCCAACTAAAACGATAAAATGAGAGAGTGTTTATTGATTATTTTTGAGGAATGTTTTATGTCGAGTGTTGCCAGTCCAGAGCTGATTAAAACGGTGATTTTGCTTGCCTCAAGCGTCACTATTGTGCCACTTTTTAAACGTCTTTGGGCTAGGGTAGCGTGTTAGGGCTATTTAGTTGCAGGTTGTTTAATTGGTCCATCTGTATTTGGTGTTATCCAAGATCCTACTGCTGTTGTGCATTTAGCTGAACTGGGCGTGGTAATGTTCCTATTCATTATTGGGCTGAAATGCACCCCTGAACGCCTTTGGGCAATGCGAAAAAGCGATTTTTAAGGACGTGATTCTGCAAGTGGGCACTTTGTGGCTGCTTTGCTGACCTTTGCTGGAATTTATTTGCTCAATCTTTTCGAAAGAAGTTGCTTTTTATTGCGGGATGGATTTACCTTATCTTCTACTGCTATTGTTATGCAGACCTTAGAAGATCGTGGTATTACTAGTACGCCAAAAGGGCAACGGGTGATATCTACGCTAATTTTTGAAGATTTAGCGATTGTGCCACTTTTAGCATCTATTGCTTTTTTAGTACCAAATTCAGCCGATGCAAACATACAACTGATTGGACTGTCTATTGGCATTGCACTTGCGGCAGTTGTAGCTTAATCGTTTCAGGGCAATGGTTAATGAATCCCTTTGTTTCGCTTCATTTCTAAAGCACGTGCGAGAAATGATGACTGCGGCCGCATTACTCGTTGTACTTGGTGCGGCTTTAACGATGGAACTGGGAGGATTATCAATGGCAATGTGGGCATTTGTGGCAGGTGTAATGCTCTCAGAATCATCATTCCGTCACCAATTAGAAGCGGATATTGAGCCATTTAGAGGTTTATTACTTGGGCTTTTCTTTATGGGCGTGGGAATGTCGCTTGATTTAAGTCTTGTATTCAATCACCTCTTTTTATTACTTGGCATCGTCTGCCTCTACATTTTGTAGGCAAAGGTTTAGCGGTTTATTTTGTCGCACGTTTAACCCGCTTACAACATCGTGAAGCCTTTGGGCGTATGGCACTACTTGCTCATGGAGGGAATTTGCATTCGTGCTCTTTTCTGCAGCAACTTCTGCTGGTGTAATGTCAGCCCATGAAAATGCAACTTTTACGGCTGCGGTGATTCTTTCTATGTTATTTTCACCATTGATTACTCAGCTTGCACGAATAGTCACTCAACGAGCAGAAAATAAACAAAATATGCAGCAGAATAATCACGATCTCGACCCCATTGTGGATTTAGAAGACACCGTACTTGTGCTTGGTTTTGGTCGTTTCAGCCAAATTGTCTGCCAAACTTTATTACTACGGGGAATCAATGTTGCTGTGATTGACCGCAATATCGATAAATATCCGATGCTGCTGCAAAATTCGGTTTTAAAGTGTACTATGGTGATGGTATTCGCTTAGATGTGCTTCAAGCGGCTGGCATAGAAAAAGCTAAATGTGTCGTGATTGAATTACGATACCGACCGCATTGAAGCGATGGTAAAGTCAATTAAAAGAGGCTTACCCAGAATTGCCAATTTTAACCTGAACTTACGACCGCCAAACGACGGTAAGCTGATCAAAGCAAGATGTAGACTTTTATTGTGCGTGAAACGTTTGAATCTGCCTTTAACTCTAAGCCGTGCGACCTTAATGAAACTCGGCATTAATCAAGTAGAAGCGGATGAAGTGATTGCTGAAGTGCGATCGCTCTGACCAAGATCGTTTAAATGAGGAGGTTCTGCACGGCTTTTTCCAGCGAAATTGTGAAAAAAATATTGGACACTAAAACCTTTCATCAAACCGCATTGTGATGCTAAAGCTTTGAATGAAGAGGCTGCTGAGATCTTTGGAAGAAGAAAAAGAGGAAATTCGCAAAGAAGAGGAAAAAATAATACCGCTTGTAATCACGGACGTTTTTCTCTCAATAGATAAAGAGGCTGATATTTGTAGTAAATATCAGCCTCTTTGTTATTTAAATCCCTCTTTGAACAGGGCAGTGTCTTACGACCTTGATGAATTTCTGGCAGTTTACCCAAAACAATTTCTTCTGCTTTCGGTATGAGAAAATATCAACCTTTTTGAAGTTGTTCAGGAAAAATGGGAAGGGATATTTGATGCTTTCTGTAAACTGTTTCAAATAATGATGCCAAACAGAAAAGGAGAGAAACCGTGTATTCTGACATAATCACTCCATTTGATGAAAATTTGAATGAAGTATAATCATATTTTTAAGCATTGTCAGTAACACAAGTTTAGAAAAATAATGGTTATTTAAGATATTGATATAGTCTCAAATAACCCATCTAAAATCAACTTATAAAGTAATGATTGCTTTTAATCCAATTCTTTGATTTTGTTCCATCACATTTTCTAACCGTACTTTTAGACCGTGTAATTCCGCAATTCGCATCACAATTGAAAGTCCTAAGCCACTGCCTTTTTCATTTTGTCCTGCAGGACGGTAGAAACGTTGCTCGAGTTTTTTCAAATCATCAGGCTCAACGCCACCACCGTTGTCTTCCACAATAATTTGACAAGCGGTCATTTTTACTGAGATGTTTGCACCTTCAGGGCAATATTTAATCGCATTATCGATTAGGTTTCTGATCATTAAGGAAATTAAAAGTGGCTGTCCTTGTTTCGCTGTGGGTTCGGCTTCTTTTTCAAAAAGTCCACGTTATTTGCCGTTTTTTTCCGCCAAAAATAGCGTTCGGCAATCAGCGATTGATAATGCCTTTTCCAATCAAGCGGTTGAATTTCTTCAACTCTTGCAAATTATCCAGCTTAGAAAGCATCAGCAGGTGCTCGATAAGCTGTGATGCACGGTCAATCCCTTGGATTAAATGGCAAAGAGCTTGCTCGCGAAGCTGGGCATTATCACCCGCCAGCTGTGCTACTCGGTTTGAATACGAAGGGCTGCCAGGGGTACGCAACTCGTGGGCGGCATCAGACGTAAAACGGCGCTCGCGTTGCAACATTGTCGAAGTACGGTCAAAAATTGGTTTTAAATTTTTGTACCAGTGGTAGAATTTCCAGAGGCAAAGATTGTGTATTGAGCAGTGAAACATCGCCTGATTTTTCTGCCCTGCACTTCTTGGCTTAAGCGTTTAATTGGCTGCACTCTTTGTGAATGAGCCACGCAAGTACAATATTAAAAATCGGCAGGCTGGCAAACCAGATCCACATCTGCCCGAAAATCATTTCGTTAATCAGCTCTTCGCGATATTCCAGCTCTTGCCCAACGGCGATAATCAGATCGCCATTTGCCACAGGCTGCCAGAAAAATCCGCCATTCATCGTCATCATTACATATAGCCTTTGGCGAAGCCGATTTCGTTATCGAACACAAAATTATCGCCATTGCGTCCATCGGTCAGAAGCCGCTTGCCTTGTTTGGAAAAAATCGCAAAGGCAAGAGCATCATCGTCATAATTTTTCTTAAACGAATGGGTTTGGATTTTGTTTTATATCTTCAGCGTGTTCAAGCAGGATATGGCTTAAATCAGAGTTGGCGAGTCGCTCAGCAAACAGAATTTGCTGGGCATCAAACACGTCATTTCACTTCATTTCGTACTTGCCACCAAGCGATAGCGGTGGAAATAATCCAGACAAAAATGCGGTAAAAGAAAGAACGTAAATTAATCGAAGGATTAGGCGTCTGTTTTGCATTTTATTTTCCATTTTTGACCGCTTGCGGTTGCTATGCTTTGTCCTAACGCATACCCGACGCCGTGTACAGTGCGGATAAACTCGCTTACCAAGTTTTTGGCGAAGATTGTAAAATATGCACATCTAAGGCACTGCTACTGATTTCTTCATCCCAAGACGAGAGTTTTTTCTTCAATCGCAGAACGGGAAAGTACGCGATCTTTATTGAGCATAAAAAGCTCCAGCAATTTATATTCACGCGTGGTGAGTGAAATTACCTGATCATTAAGCGAAACCGCTCGTTGATTGGGATCGAGCTGCACGCCTGCGTGTTCAATCACGGGATTGTAATGCCCATAACGGCGGCGAATTAACGCCTGCAAACGTGCAGCTACTTCCGCCAACGCAAAAGGTTTGCAGAGATAATCATCCGCCCCATGTTGCAAGCCTTTACGCGTTCATCCAACGTGTCGCGAGCGGTTAAAAATTAGCACGGGCACATCTTGATTGTTCGCTCTCCATTGTTGAAGTACGTCTAAGCCATCTAATTTGGGCAAGGTCAGATCGAGCACCACAGCATCGTAAGGCGCGGAAGTCAGTGCATCTAGCCCGGTTTTGCCATCAGTAAACCAATCCACCGCAAAACCGAGTTGCGTTAGCCAATCTGTAAACCATTGCCGATCAGGGCTATCGTCTTCAATTAGTAAAATTCTCATAGAAATTAACCGCTCTTTTTATAGTTAAAAATCAAAACAGCGAGCTGAGCTCGCCATTTTTTTGAGTAAATTATCTTGCTTTTTCAACACGATAAACTTCAAGTTCAGCTTTCGAAAGCTTCGTTGTCTAATTTACCGCTAATACGGATTTTATCGTTCGGACCTACATTTAAGCCTATTCCAAGCACGGCGTTTAATTTCTACTTTAATTTGTGCTGTGCCGTCAGTAAATAAGAACTCATCGTCATCGATTTGTTGTGTGATGTTACCCTCTAAGGTAATCATTGAGTTATCTGCAGCTTTGTAATGCTTGTTTTACGCTAATTGCTGACTGAGTGCCTGATTGGAAGCCACCATTTGGTGTCGTGTTACCGTTAAAAGCCAGCAAAACGCTGAAGTGGTAGATAAAGCTAAAAATAGTTGCTAAGGCGAATTTTTCATAATGTTTTTCTTTGTTTAGCCACCTATAAACGGTGGTATGTTTAGTTTAGTGATTAAGAATATAAGTGATTATATAAAATTAGTTTGCTTTTTCGATGCGTAACACTTCAAGTTCTGCTTTTTTATCAAACATTTCGTTATCTAATTTACCGAAAAATGCGACTTTTATCATTCTGAGCCTACATTTAGGCCATTCCACACGTGACGTTCGATTTCTACTTTTGATCTGACCCAGTGCCGTCAGTAAACCAGAACTCATCATCATCGATTTGTTGTGTAATGTTACCCATAAGTAATCATTGAATTATCTGCTGCAGACATAGCTTGTTTTACGCTAATTGCTGCAGGTGCCGCTTGTTGGAAACCACCTGCTTGTGTGTTATTACTGTTAAAGCCCTGCGAATGCAGAAGTAGTTGCTAAAGCGAAGAGAGTTGCTAATGCGAATTTTTTTCATAACGTTTTCCTTTTCTAAGTTGTTTTCTCAAGCAGTATTGCTTTGATGTGTGTATTAAACCAAAGAAATCTTAAGCAAAAATTAAGAAGCGGTTAATTTTTAAAAATTTTTAGCAAACAAAAAGCGAGCAATGCTCGCCTTTTTTATTGTTTCTTCTTAAAGAAGTGCAGCGACTTCATCGCTAATTTCGCCATTGTGATAAACGTTTTGTACATCATCACAATCTTCTAGCATCTCAATTAAACGGAGTAATTTGGGTGCTGTTTCTGCGTCTAAATCGACAGAGGTTGATGGAATCATTGTTACTCTGCTTCTTGAATTTTTGAAAGCCTGCTTTTTCAATGCCATCACGTACATTGCCTCAAATCTTCCCACGCAGTGTAGATCTCAAATGAGCCGTCATCTTGTGGTTGAATATCATCTGCTCCCGCTTCGATTGCTGCTTCAGTTAATGCATCTTCATCCGCTTCGGCAATTAAGATTAAACCTTTTTTGCTGAATAAATAGCCTACCGAACCTTCAGTACCTAAGTTACCGCCACATTTCGTAAAACTTGGGCGAACTTGTGAAATGGTACGGTTTGCGTTATCGCTTAAACATTCTACCATCACCGCTGTACCGCCTGGGCCGTAACCTTCATAGATTTTGGTTTCCATATTGGTATCATCTCCACCGCCTACACCACGCTCAATTGCACGGTTGATGGTGTCTCGCGTCATATTATTTGATAACGCTTTATCCACTGCTGAACGTAAGCGCGGGTTTGCACTACATCACCACCACTGATTTTTGCTGCAGTAACTAATTCACGGATTAATTTGGTAAAGATTTTTACCGCGTTGTGCATCTTGTGCTGCTTTTGCGGTGTTTAATGTTAGCCCACTTACTATGACCTGCCATGTATTTTTCCTTCTTGAATAAAATTATAATATGAATAAATGTGCCTTCTTTATTCTTAAAGAAGAGGATAAATAAATTTTTCTTAATCGCCTCCGCGTTATTCGGGGAGGCGGTTAAATTCAGTGCTTCTTTTGCATCTAACCATTGAAATGCTAAATGTTCACTTAATTGCGGTTCTACTTCATCTGGTAATGCCAATAAAAACCAATGTTCAGTATTATGTGTAGTATCTGGTGCATATTTGTAACGAAACTGAGGGAAAAATCTCAAATTTCACCGAATATTGGCAATCCACTAAGATCAAATTTTTGTTCTTTAATATCAATCCCTGTTTCTTCCTTCACTTCCCGCATCGCTGTTCGTAAAGGTTGTTCGCCCTCTTCAATAGTGCCTGTTACTGACTGCCAAAAATTCAGATCATCTTGGCGTTGTAACATTAACACTCTGCCTGTATTTTGAGCATAAATCACAACCAGAACAGAATAAGGATTTTTATATTTCATAGCAAGAATACGTCTTTTGTGCAAAAGAGTGGCGATTTTAACAAAAAATTGGGGTTTGATAATAATTACATACAAAAATGGTGCAACAAGTTGCACCATCTATAACATATAGCTCAAAGTAGCATAAATTATGCGTAAACTAAAGTCCTAGGATTCCAAACACTCTTTCGCTACACGAATAGCTTCTGCCACACGTTCAGGGTTTACCCCACCTTTCGCACAACGTTTTTCTAAGCAAGATTCAAGCGATAGAATTGGGTAAACATCTTCATCAATCACCGAATGGAATTGTTTAAATTCTGCCACAGATAACGCTTCTAACGGTTCGCGTTTACTGATGGCATAAACCACTGCTTCGCCTACGATATGATGTGTGCTTCACGGAATGGAATGCCTTTAGCGACTAAGTAATCAGCCAATTCAGTTGCATTTGAGTAGCCTTGTTGAGCTGCCTCGCGTGTGCGTTCTACATTCACATTAATATCTTCAGCACAAGTGCGGCGATTTCTAAACACGCCTGCCAAGTTTCCATCGCATCGAAGATACCTTTCTTTGTCTTCTTGCATATCTTTGTTATATGCAAGCGGTAAGCCTTTTGAGTGTCGTGAGCAAGCCCGTTAATGAGCCGAATACACGCCCTGATTTACCACGAATTAATTCACACGCATCGGGGTTTTTCTTTTGCGGCATCAATGAAGAGCCTGAAGTGACACGATCAGAAAGTTCCAAGAATGCTGATTCACCACTGTTGAAGAAGATTAAATCTTCCGCAAAACGAGAAAGGTGCACCATACTGATTGAAGCACTTGAAAGCAATTCTAAAACGTGGTCGCGGTCTGAAACGGAGTCTAAACTGTTGTGTGTACCAATACTAAAACCAAGATCTTTTGCCAATGCATCACGATCCACTGCATAGGCTGTGCCAGCTAATGCCCCCGAACCAAGCGGGCAAGTGTACATACGTTTGTAAGCATCGGTTAAACGGCTGTAATCACGTTCTAACATCTCAAAATACGCCATACACCAGTGAGCGAAAGTGATTGGCTGAGCACGTTGAAGATGAGTATAGCCAGGCATCACTGCGTGTTGGCTAGCTTCTGCAGTGAGCACTAATTTTTCTTGAAGATTACGGATACGCTCTTGCATTACAATCACTTGTGCTTTACACCACATCTTCATATCAACCGCGACTTGGTCATTACGGCTACGCCCTGAGTGCAATTTTTACCTAAATCGCCTACTTTTTCAATCAATTTAGATTCCACCCAGCTATGAATATCTTCGGCATCATCTTTTAAAATGATCTCAATTTTTGGCTCAATTTCTGCACGTAATTCTTTCAGTGCTGCCACTAATTGTTGATACTCATCTTCGGTTAAAACGCCTACTGAAGTAATTGCTTTCGCCCAACCGATTGAACCATCAATATCTTGCAGAGCTAAACGATAGTCAAAAACGTAATGAATCATTGAAAAATTTGAATTTTTGGTCTGCTTCCCTGTGTAAAAACGTCCACCCCAAAGTGCCATATTCTATTCCTTAAATCTAAAATGAAATTGTATTTATCTGTAATTGGCTCTATTTTGCATAAATATGCAAAATTATTCAATAATTATTTGATAAAACCCGATAAAAGAAAATCTGCATCCTCTCAAGCGGTCAAATTCGCTTAAGAGAATGCAGATTTTTATCATATTACTTCACTAAAGTATTATTTCCATTGGAAACCAACGCTGGTTGAGAAGTTAAAGTCCCCCTGTATATTAGCAGTACCTGCAACTTTAATGATAACTTTATTGACATATCGCTCACTTTTTAGAGTAACCCACAGCAACTGCATTTTGATCAAGGTATCTGCCCATACTAGCAATCTCCCTAGACAACTTTAAAAAGTATAAGTTCTACCCTCAAGTTCTGACAATTTTTGATTATCCTGATCCGATTTCTTGTTTAATTCATTAAATGTGTCTTAGAAAAATTACTTCAAAAACGGATTATGTATTTTTCACGCCCAATAGTGGTGTGCGATCCATGTCCCGCAATGATAATGAAATCATTATCTCAAATCAAAACATTTTGGTGCGGATGGTTTCGAGCAGTTGGTCAAGGTTTCCCATATAGAGATCGTTTGTTCGCCCAATGCTATCTTTTGAAAAGTACATCGCCTGTAAAACGCAATTTTATTCTCAAAATCAAAGAAACCAATGTGCCCAGGTGCGTGCCCTGGTAGGTGGCGAATATCAAAATTTAAACTTCCAACACTGATTTTATCACCCTCGTTTAGCCAATGATCAGGCAAAAACCGTTAACTGGCGGAATACCAAACATTTCACACATTTGAGGGAGTTCTTCAAAGAGCGGTTGATCAGATTTGTGCGAACCATATACTTCTACGCCAAAATGATCGCGAACTTTTTCAACTGCCATAATGTGATCGAGATGACCATGGGTGATCAGTAGTTTTTCTATTTTTAAGTTTTGTGATTCAACGAATTGAATAATTTTTCCGCATTATCGCCCGCATCAATAATAGCTGCATTTTTATTGTCATCCCAAATAATTGAGCAATTTTGTTGAAATGGACTAACAGGGATAATTTGTAAATTAAACATAAAATTTTACCGCTTGAATGAAATTTAAACTCCACGCCACGTACGTACAGGACCTGTATCAACGTGCACAAAAATTACTACGTGGATAATAACCTACTCCGCCATTGCTTAAAGCTCTCGCCGCTTGCTTTCACTTTAATTAACGGTACACCAGAGAGTTGAATATCGACCGCCTGTCCGCGAATATGGAAACTATTGCTTGCCACGCCATGATGCTCGCGTTTTAATTTGGCATTGGTTTTGCTGAACGATAGCCACTAATTACCACAACTTCTGCATTGCGTAAGCCAAGGCGTTGTTGGAGTTGGTTAAGTTTAACGAATAGATTAGGATCAATGCGTTTTACTTCACCTGTGCGGCGATCTCGCATTAAGTAATTGAGTTGTTTTAAATCTTTAGAGGTTAAATTGTTGCCATTAAATTTGACGGCGTGTGTATCGCCTGTATTGATATTGCGAAAAACGTAATGCAAGAGGCGTTACCGTAGAAAGGCTGGCTAGCACTTTGTTGTGGAAGTAAGTCGCTCCTAATACAATGCCACCTAGAGAAAGCCATTTGCGGCGTTGAAGATTAATTGATTCATAAATCACTCATTCATTGAGTTGAATAAAATTAAATTGCCTGAAATCAAAAGATAACTTAATTTTTATTAAACATTGTAGTAACGATATTTTTGTATATAGGAACGGGGTTTAGCCCGACCCTTTATGTATCTTGACATTGTTATATACGGGGAAACCCGCCCTCATGGTAAGAACGATGATATTTATATAAACAATGATTTTTGTATAACTGCTATAGAATACTGCAAATTATTAAATTTGAGATTATTATAAAACAAAAGTTCCGAGAAGCGGTTAATTCTTCTCGGAATCATTTTGTGAATTAGATCACATTTTTCACTGTTTGCCAGTTAAGATTCCGGCTTCGGTTGGTTTTTGATCGAGCTTGTAAATATCTGGCAGGTAAACACTTTCCCTCCTTCTACCCACGCGGTGACGTAGTAGAGATACACGGGGTTTTCAGAGTTAATTCTTGCAGATGTTGTTTTATTACTGTCTCAGCACTTTTGTTGTTTATCGGCAGACCAACCCGCTTCACGTAATAATACGGTCGCTAATTCATCTGCTTTTGCCACACGCACGCAGCCCGAACTTAATGCACGCCCGTTTTACCGAATAAACCTCGGTTTGCGTATCGTAGATAAATCGCATCTGAACTTGGCATATTGAATTTATAACGGCCTCAATGCACTGTCATCTCCTGCTTTTTGACGAATACGATATGGAATATTTGTTGTGTTAAGGTATTTCGACCAGTTCACGCTATACGGATTTACTTTGTTACCACTGCCATCTAATATTTCGTAGTTGCGTGCATCGGCAATACCTGGATTTTGCCAAAGCAGGAATGATATCTTTGCTTAAAATCGTTGGGGAACATTCCAAGGTGGGTTGACTACCACATTACTTAATTTGCTATACATTACAGGTGTATGGCGATCTTCTCGACCTATAAATTACTTTTTGATTGCAATACGGGCTTGCCATCAATGAAATAGTAGAGTTGATAGCTTGGAATATTCACGAAAATGCCGTTATTAAAACTTGGAATAATACGTAAACGTTGAGCATTCAGTGCCAATTTATAGAAAGTCGTTGCGTCTGAAACGGGCGTTTTTTCCCCGCTTTTTGCAGATTTGCCTTTTGATACTTTTTTCTCACCGCTTGCAGTAACCCCATTTGGTGACATGGCTAATAAACGCTCAGTTGTTTCTTGATATAAATGGTTACGAGGCACTAGATTATTCATAAATTGCACTGCGTTGCCATTTTTACGGCGTTCACCCAACTTGAAATATTTTCCACACTGGGTGTTGAAGTGCGGTATGAACCCTGAGTTGTAGAGCCAGTTATTTGCATTACGTGCGACATTTTTGTTGTAGTAGAGATAATCTAAAAAAGCATCGGTAAGTAAAATATCACGGGCTAAAAATCCGTCTGGTTGGGCTAAAATTTGCTGTAATATACCTGCTGCTTTATTTGAGACGCTACTACAGCAAAGAGGGCATACTCTTTAAAAAGTGCGAGTAGCTGTCGCATCTGACCACATTGGTGCGAAATCGTTATCTAAATAAACCTTAGCTGTTGCAGAGCTTAATAATAAGGTATTATTACTCATTTCTTGCTTCACTCGTTTCCGCTTCAGCAAGTTTACGTTCTGCTCTTGGTGAATTTTTCTCCTGTTCTAATGTATAGTTTACATCTTTTACCAAAGCAGTTGCTCGTGCTTGCTGAGTTTCAAAAACCTCAATTGTGGTAAAATTTTCTCTTGTTGTATTTGTGGGTCTCTGTTGAGCCGTTTGTTGAATCGGTAAAGTTGCCTTCTCTACCGTTGGCATTTCTGCCATTGCAATTGCTGAAAGGCTTTATTGCTAATGGAAACAATTTAAATTTTTCATTATAAAATCTCTAACCTGAAAAATTAAGCCGCTTATTGGCTTTTACCTAAGCGGCTTAGTAAGATTTACGTATTATAAAGAAGTTACGCCTTTTTATCAATTTCTAACCAATCGACCATCATTTGTTCAGTTTCTTTTTAAATAGAAATCGGGTGCTTCGTAATCTTTTGGTAATGCATCAATATCTTTGAGCGGTTTTTACCTTCACGTTTAAAGCGTTCGTTTAAGTTTTTAAACGACGATCTTCATCTGTTTTATTCTCTTTTTCGTTCAGCTAAATTCAACGACATAAATTTACGTTCATCACGATCTTTACGAATCGCAATGTCTTCATTTACCACGATAAATTCTGGATTTTTGCTACACGTTCTTCGTGTTTTTGAGTTAAAGTTTCACAGCATCTCGAGCGTGTCCAGCTTCTTGATAACTTGCGGCAGGAATTTTTATCCCAAGGCAAGGCATTATCTTCAAAGCTTTCGCCTGTTTTTGCTGCATTGATGATCCTCAGGGAATTTAATATCGCATCTCACCCTTTTTAGCTGTGTACTGCCACCATTAATGCGGTAGAATTTTTGAATGGTATATTGAATATATCCCAGCGGATCTTTATCTAAATCATACACAAAATTCAATGAACGGCTTTGTTGTACTGTGCCTTTACCGAAGGTTTGCTGCCCTACGATGATGGCACGGTTGTAATCTTGCATCGCTGCCGCAAAAATTTCTGAAGCTGAAGCACTCATGGCGGTTGACCATCACCATCAACTTGCCATCATAGATCGATTTATCTGCCCTCAGGATCTTCGTGTACTTTAATGCGGTTGAAAGCATCACGCACCCGCACAACAGGCCCTTCTTTAATAAATAAAACCAGATAATTCAATTACTTCCGTTAAAGAACCACCGCCATTTTCGCGTAAATCAATGATGAGAGCGTCTGCTTTTTCTCTTTCATTTGTGCCAATAATTTACGCACATCACTGGTTAAGCCAATATAGAAAGAAGGAATTTTAATCACAGCAATATTTTTACCATCAACTTTATCCACGCTTAGTTTCGCTGCGCTGTCTTCAATACGCACTTTATCGCGAGTTAAAGAGATAATTTTAGTTTTTACCTCCTTTCTCAGGCTCAATTTCTAAGCGAACAATTGAGCCTTTTTGCCTTTAATCTTATCAACTACATCATCTAATCGCCAGCCAATAACATCTTCAATCTCCTTTCTCGCCTTGACCCACACCCACGATTTTATCGCCTACTGAGATTTTTACTACGAGCAGCAGGTCACCTGGGACAAGTGAACGGATAGAGGTGATGTCATCTTCCATTGAAAGCGTTGCTCAATGCCCTCAAGTGAAAGATTCATACTCTCTTGAATGCTTTAGCCGCACGAGGCGATAACAGCTAGTATGCGGATCGATTTCACGCGCAAATGCATTCAAATAAGTTTGTAAAAATATCATCAGCCTTAATTTGAGTGAGACGTTTGATCGCTAAATCATAGCGTTTCACCAAAGTTTTCTTGATTTCAGCCATTTTTCTCTTTGAGATAGAGATTGATAATGTCATTTTTGACACGTTCTTCCCAAAGTTTATCTGCTTCTGCCGTTGTTTTTCGGAATGGTGCTTTATCACGCTCAACTTCAATTTGATCGTTAGCTTTTTAAATCAGGTTCTTTATCCAATAAAGAGAGCATATTTATAGCGTTCATAACGACGTTTAGTCATTAAATCATACATATCAAAAGCAGCACCTAATTCGCCTGCATAGAGCTGATCATCTAACTTCGTTCCATATTTTGCACGCATTTCTTCAACATCTGATTGCAAGAAAGTATTGTGTGCAGGATCTAAAAAGTCGATATAGCGATTAAAAAATCTTGCTTGCAAATTCATCATCTAATTTAAACTTTTTCATAATGTGATTGTGTTAAACGTGCGGTAACCGTTTGGTTGAAATGCTGTGTTGATCGTTAGGTTTTGGAATCACTAACGCATTTTCTTTGATTTGAGGTTCAACCGCAAAGCTACTATTCACAAAAAGTCCCATTGTGAATAACGCCATCAAAACGGCTTTGCTTTTATTGAGTTTCATGCTTGTCCTGATATGCTATAAAAATGCTATTTAAATACTTCTCTCCCACAAGGGGAGAGGAGAATAAGAAAAATTATCGACCAAATTTTGTTGCTAATGCAGCTAAACTTTCTGCTGATGCTGCAGGTGCATTAGTGTCTGGTTTCTTCGTTTTTGGCGTAAATTTATGAGCCGTTTTATTTTGCTCAACTCGCTGTTTTTTTGAAGAACTCTTTACGTTGTGCTTTACGTTGTTCTGCTTTACGAGCTGCAACCGTTTCACGAGATTGTGCTAAAAGTTTGTGCTGCGTGTTCAGCTTGTTGTTCATCAACGATACCCGCTTCTTCGCCTTGTAAACCCACACGCACTGCATTTGGTTTGCATGCTGCAAGATAGCGCCAACTCATTGTATATCCGCGTAATGCTTGACGAAGCTGTGTTTTGCTTTACAGTTTCATCGTCAGATAATGCTACTGCTAAATCTTCAAATAAACTGATTTTAATTGGTTTTGCTTCACCTTCCACACTGAAAACAAAGCGGGAATTTTTTTCTAGCTAAATAGGGCAATAACTTTCTTTAACAGGTGGATTTACTTTTTATTCATGTTTGCAGCTTTTTCACTGGTTTCAACTGCTGTTTGTACTTCTTGTTCAGACATAATTTCTTCCGTTTTTTTAACTGAAAAATAAGGGTTAGATAGCATAAGACTTAAAACGGTAACTATATTTTATTTAACCCGCTTCGTCCATAGATTTACCTAATTTTTCGTGTAAATAGGTCAATCATTTTAGCGGAAAAAGTTCAGATTATTTTTCCTCGCTCTTTCCTATCTTAAAAAAATAACATTTGCTTTCTTGATGAATAAGTGGTCTAATCAGCACGCTTTTGCGACTTAATGTGATCGCTTTTCTTCTCAAAAATGAGAGTGTTTTTAGTTATCCATCATCTCTCTTTAGCAATTTTGATTTATTTTTAGAAGGAAAACACTATGTCAGCATTAATCGGCACAGTAAAATGGTTCAATGCAACCAAAGGTTTTCGGATTTATCGCACCAGAACAAGGTAGTGAAGACATTTTTGTACATTTTTCAGCAATTGAAAACAATGGTAGTTACCGCACGTTAGAAGAAGGTGCTAAAGTTCAATACGAAGTGCAAAAAAATCAGATCGTGGTTTATCTGCAGTAAATGTAAAAATCTAGTTTTTAACTACGTATATCTCTATTTTTTAACCGCACAATTGTGCGGTTTTTGTCTTTTTCATCAATTATTTCTTGTTGTTTCAATTTTGTGATTCATTTCACAGATTTTTAACAAATACAACTTTAATACCATAAAACTAATATTGAAACCAAAGGAAATATTATGGTGACTTTTGGCTACAAAATTATGCTGCTATAGGCGGTAGTTTATATATGACAGCTACGATGGCGTTGCTGCCGATTGTGTGCTAATGCGATTGGTGGGGTAACGGGTAAAATGATTTACCGACAATCTATCGCAATTGGCAAATTGCGTGTGCAGCGGTAGGCTTGAAGGCAAAGAATCTGACTTTGTTCCGTTTTACGATTAAACACAGTTTGATTTTTCTGCACATTCTTAGGTTTACTCACCGTACTTCAAGCTTATATATTGCCGTGACGATGATTTTCTTCCATAAATAATCATAGAGATAAATGCAATTTTTATGTTGTTCGTTCGTAATGAAATGGGCTTATCTAATTTCTTTTTGTAGATAAGATAGGCAGGAGAGCTCTGCCTATTGTCATTATATTGAGAGATAAAGTAAATATTGCTGAAATATTTACTAATCTTATTGGTCAGTAAAACCTTTTTAATTCCTATATAATGAATAGTTAATTTCATCTGAAATTTCTTTGATAAAGTGTTAGTATTTTTAATAGATAAGAAAGAATAATGTTTTTATCTCATCGATTTATTTGAAAAATTTTATGTTATGGAGAAACCTATTATGTCAGAGAAATGTCCTTTCGCACACTTAGCTGCGACAAACTTAACAATGGGTAACGGTGCACCCGTTGCAGACAACCAAAACAGTTTAACTGCAGGTCCGCGTGGTCCTTTACTTGCACAAGATTTATGGCTTAACGAAAAATTAGCTGATTTCGTACGCGAAGTAATCCCAGAGCGTCGTATGCACGCTAAAGGTTCTGGTGCATTTGGTACTTTACAGTGACACACGATATTACTAAGTATACTCGTGCAAAAATTTTCAGTGAGGTGGGTAAAAACTGAAATGTTCGCACGTTTTTACTACCGTAGCAGGCGAACGTGGTGCAGCAGATGCTGAGCGTGATATTCGTGGTTTTGCATTAAAATTCTATACTGAAGAAGGTAACTGGGATTTAGTCGGTAACAATACGCCAGTATTCTTTTTACGTGATCCACGTAAATTCCCAGACTTAAACAAAGCGGTAAAACGCGATCCACGTACCATTATGCGTTCAGCAACAACAACTGGGATTTCTGGACATTATTACCAGAAGCATTACACCAAGTAACTGTTGTAATGAGTGATCGTGGTATTCCTGCAAGCTATCGTCATATGCACGGTTTCGGTTCTCACACTTATAGTTTCTGGAACGAAGCGGGCGAACGTTTTTGGGTAAAATTCCACTTCCGTACTCAACAAGGCATTAAAAATTTAACAGATGCTGAAGCCGCAGAAGTTATTGCAATGACCGTGAAAGCCATCAACGTGATTTATATGAAGCGATTGAACGTGGCGATTTCTAAAATGGACATTATTTGTACAAATTATGCCAGAGGCAGATGCGGAAAAAGTACCTTATCATCCGTTCGACTTAACTAAAGTATGGCCGAAAAAAGACTATCCATTAATTGAAGTTGGTGAGTTTGAATTAAACCGTAACCCAGAAAACTTCTTTGCTGATGTAGAACAATCTGCATTTGCGCCAAGTAACTTGGTTCCGGGTATCGGTGCAAGTCCTGACAGAATGTTACAAGCTCGTTTATTTAACTATGCGGATGCACAACGTTACCGTTTAGGTGTGAACTACCGTCAAATTCCCAGTAAACCGTCCACGTTGCCCAGTTCATAGCAACCAACGTGATGGTCAAGGTCGTAGATGGTAACTACGGTAGCCATCACACCACGAGCCAAAACAGCTTCAGCCAATGGCAACAACAACCAGACTTTGCTGAACCACCACTTCGTATCAACGGAGATGCTGCACACTGGGATTATCGTAACGATGATAACGATTACTTCAGCCAACCACGTGCATTATTTAACTTAATGAATGCAGAGCAAAAACAAGCGTTGTTTATCAATACAGCAGCTGCAATGGGCGATGCACCTGATTTCATCAAATACCGTCATATTCTGTAATTGTCACTGGTGTGATGCTGCATACGGTGAAGGTGTTGAAAGCATTAGGGTTTAACCGTTGAAGATGCATTAAAAGCTCGTGATACTGATCCTGCTTTTAGAACAAGGTGGGATTGTTATAATCGTTGATTTTAGCTAACAATTAGATAGAAAAACGGCAGTTTCTCATCAGAGAAACTGCTGTTCTTGCTAAATAGGAGAGATAATTTTAAGCTATTCTTCCAAGCCATTTGAGCGATCAACCCTGGTTCTTCGTTTCAACTTACACAAATGACAAAAGTTTCTGTTACTCGCTCAGGGCGGTTTGGTTCTCCTTGAAAGCCAAAAAACAGGCATATCGGGGGAATCAGTTTCTAAAATAAGGGCATTCAAGCGGTAATTTTTGATCGGCTTCGTGTTTTGTTGGCTCGAGCATAGGTAATCGTACCACCAACACCAATTTTGTAGCCAAGATCAACAAAGCGTTTGGCTTGGTCGTAACTACTCTGCAAAGCCGTGCACTACGCCCGTATTGGTTAATTTTCGCTTTTTCAAAAAGGTAAATAATGCATCGTGGGTTTTGCGAGAATGCAAATTAACCGGCAATTAAACCGCTTGGCAAGAGCGAGTTGATGCTTCTAAAAACTCGCATTGTTTCTGCCAAAGCTCAGGTGTTGCCACATCTGCCACTGCTTTTTCGAAGCCCCTATCTCTGCAATTGCAGTGCAGAGTGATCTCGCTCGTTTAATAGGCTTTCCAGCAAATCTAAATGAGCGTGTTCGTGCTGGCGAATATAGAGTGGATGTAGCCCAAACCATAGCGTAAATGCTCGGGCGATTGATGAGCACAAGCGGTCACTTTTTCAAAAATTTTCTGCAAAAACTGCCACGATAAGCATTTTTTCTGCACGCCTGCGTTGCCTGCATTTTTGACTAACTGTGGAATGGATAAATTAAGTGCTTCTGCCAAGTAGTCAAGATGAGTGTGTGTATCAAAGAATTGCATATATCAATTTGGATTTAATAATTGGGTAAAGGGAGGGGTATCCCTTCCCTACGTATGATATGTGTTTAAAGTCTAGAGCTTCTCCAACTTCGCCATTTTCGCAATCAGCCACTTAATGCCATTGCCTTGGAACGCAATTTGCAGGCGGGTAGCTTCGCCTGAGCCTTCGACATTGATAATCGTGCTTGCCCGAATTTGGCGTGATAGACCTTTCGTCCCATTTTTCCAAACATCATCTTCTAAAATGGAAGCGGTCGTTTTTGGCGGATGTTTTGCAACGGTGCCGAAATTTGCCGCTCGGTTAATATTGCCGCGTAAGCGAATTTCTCGGATATTTTCTTCTGGCAATTCAGCAATAAAACGCGATGGAATATGGCGTTCTTCCTTACCGTAAAGGCGACGTAGTTCAGCATAACTAATGGTTAGCTTGCGTTTTGCTCGGGTAATACCATATGCCAAGCGGCGTTCTTCTTGCAATCGCCCTTCGTCAAAGCTCATTCCGCTTGGGAAAATGCCTTCTTCCACGCCCACCATAAATACGCGGGGGAATTCCAATCCTTTTGCTGAGTGAAGTGTCATCAGCTCCACATACTCTTGATGTGGCGAGGCTTGCGCTTCGCCTGCTTCTAGTGATGCGTGGGTTAAAAGCGGTTACGGTGTGAGTTCTTCAGCCTCTTCTGGCGGGGTAAATTGTTTGGTTGCAGTCACCAACTCTTCTAAGTTTTCGATGCGAACTTCACCTTTCGCCTTTTTCTTTGCTTGTACATCTCATACAGACCAGATTTTTAATCACAAAATCAGTTTGTTCTGCAAGTGCCATTTCTGAAGTTTCATCATCCATTGCGTTAATCAGCTCCACAGCGAAGCAACGCCGAAGCGGAGCGACCAGAAAGTTGTTCTTCTTTTAAAGCTATTTGCACCGCTTGCCAAAGAGTGATGGAACGTGTGCGAGTAATTTGGCGGATAGTGTCCAAGGTGCGATCACCTATACCTCGCGGTGGGTATGACCACGCGTTCAAATGCAGCATCATCTTGGCGATTAGCAATTAAACGCAGATAAGCCAATGCATCTTTAATCTCTTGGCGTTCGAAGAATCGCATACCGCCATAAATGCGGTACGGAATATTGGCTTGAATTAAGGCTTCTTCAATCACGCGTGATTGGCTGTTGCTGCGATAAAGCACGGCACATTCTGAATAGCTGCCCTCATCCTCTTTCCATTGCTGAATTTGTGAGGCAACAAAACGGGCTTCGTCTAGTTCATTAAACGCACAATAAATTTCAACAGGATCGCCATTACCACTTGCTGTCCAGAGATTTTTACCCAAACGGTTATCATTGTTGGCAATCAGCTCTATCTCGCTGCAGACAAAAATATGCCCTGTAGAACGGTAATTTTGTTCTAGGCGGATCGTTTCTGCTTTTTGGATAATCTTTCAGGAATTTCTGGATATTTTCGACCTGCGCCCCACGCCAGCCGTAGATCGATTGGTCATCATCGCCCACAATCATTACCTTGCCCGAATCACCCGCAAGCAGTCGGATCAGATCATATTGAATATTGTTGGTGTCTTGGAACTCATCGATCAAAATATGCTGGAAAGCGTTGTTGATAGCGTTGCAAAATTAGTGGTTTTTCTTCAGCATTTCATAGGTGCGAATCAGTACTCCGCAAAATCCAATAAGCCTGCACGGTCGCACGCTTCTTGGTAAAGCTGATAAATTTCAACTAATTTTTTCTCATTCAGATCATTGTGATGTTCAATATCTTTAGCTCGATTACCCTTATCTTTTTGGGCATTGATATACCAAGCTACGTGTTTTGGGTGGAAAATGTTTTTCATCAATATTGTGTAATTTCAGCAAACGTTTGAGTAATCGGACTTTGGTCTTCGCTGTCCATAATCTGAAAAATCTCTGTGGCAGATCAGCATCTAAATAGTGAGAACGTAACAGACGGTGGGCAATACTGTGGAAGGTTCCTACCCACATACCAAACATGGAATGGTTGCTTGTTTGAAAAAGCGTACTTTCGATACGATGACGCATCTCGCTAGCAGCTTTGTTGGTAAAAAGTTACCGCTAAAATGTTTGATTCAGGCACATTTTTCTACACCAATTAACCACGCAATACGGTGAGTGAGACACGGGTTTTACCTGAACCAGCCCCAGCTAACACCAAATAATTTCGCCAATAGGGCAGCGACTGCTTCGCGTTGTTTATCATTCAAGCCATCAAGTAATAAAGAAAAATCCATTAGTTAGCCTATATTTGTATACAGTGAGATTGCTAAGATTATAGCCTAAAAGCGGTCGCTTTTTGGGAAATGTCCGAATGGTTATAAAGTGTTAATTATTAATTAAGAATTATTTGCATTTCAATTTCATTGGAAATATAATAAAGACAGATCAATTCATCAAAAAATAGTCAATCGAAAAAGGAGATTTCTCTTATGCAATTTAAACACTTCAAACTAGCAGCACTTGCAGCACTCACTTTTTCTGCTAGCAGCTTAGCTGATATCACTGTTTATAATGGTCAGCACAAAGAAGCCGCTGCTGCTGTAGCAAAAGCCTTTGAACAGGAAACTGGCATTAAAGTTACGCTAAATAGCGGGAAAAGTGCGCAACTTGCAGGTCAATTAAAAGAAGAAGGTGATAAACACCAGCCGATGTTTTCTATACTGAACAAACAGCGACTTTTGCCGATCTTTCTGAAGCAGGGCTTTTAGCACCAATTTCAGAACAAACCATTAAACAAACTGCACAAAAAGGCGTACCACTTGCACCGAAAAAAGACTGGGTTGCGTTAAGTGGTCGTTCTCGCGTAGTGGTTTACGATCACACTAAATTATCTGAAAAAGATATGGAAAAATCAGTGCTTGATTATGCTACCCTCAAATGGAAAGATAAAATCGGCTATGTGCCAACTTCAGGTGCATTCTTAGAGCAAGTTGTTGCTTTAAGCAAAAATGAAAGGGCGACAAAGTTGCGCTGAATTGGTTAAAAGGTTTAAAAGAGAACGGAAAAACTTTACGCTAAAAATAGTGTGGCATTACAAGCGGTCGAAAATGGCGAAGTACCTGCTGCGTTAATCAATAACTATTATTGGTATAACCTAGCAAAAAGAAAAGGTGTTGAAAACCCTAAAAAGCCGCCTTTATTTTTATTCGCCACCAAGATCCAGGTGCATTAGTTAGTTATTCAGGTGCAGCAGTATTGAAAGCCTCTAAAAATCAAGCTGAAGCACAAAAATTTCGTTGATTTCTTAGCGAGTAGGTCAAGAAGCAGTGGAAGTCGTGCAGAATATCCGTTACGTACCGATGTGGTTTCACCATTTAATTTGAACCTTATGCTAAATTAGAAGCTCCAGTATGTCTGCAACGACAGCTCAAGATAAAGAGCATGCGACCAAATTAATTGAAGAAGCTGGATTGAAATAATCCCAAATACTCGTGCGTGGATTTGAAAAATTCACGCACGCGTTTACAATTTCTCCTCCAAAACTAACTGCTTTGCGTGCGTGAACTGAGGGTTCACATTCCTAAAAGGATTTAATCTTGTCTCGCAGACCGCCATTCTGGCTCATTTTACTTATTATCTTAATCGGGCTTCCCGTTATGTTTGCCGTTTCTGTATGTCATTTTACGTGCGACAGAAGTGGGATTAACGCGAAGTGTTGAACTATTGTTTCGTCCTCGAATAGCTGAATTATTAAGCAACACAATGCTTTTAATGGTTTGTGTCACTATTGGTGCTATTTCACTTGGTACGCTTTTGTGCTTTTTACTTGAACGTTGCCGTCGGCAAAGCCTTTTTGAAGTAGCAATGAGCTTGCCTCTGCATTCCAGCCTTTGTCAGTTGCTTTACGTGGATTAGCCTCAACCTTTCGGGTGGAAGGCTTTTGGGGCACGATTGGCATTATGACGCTCAGTTCTTTTTCCGCTGGCTTATCTGCCTGTTTCTGCGACTTTAAAGAGACTTGATCGTTCGTTAGAAGAAATCAGTCTTCTCTTGGTAAAAGCTCAACTTATACCTTCTGGCATGCCATTTTTCCCGCAACTTAAACCCTGCTATTGGCAGCAGTATATTACTGATTGCCTTACATATGTTGGTCGAATTTGGTGCAGTGTCGATTTTAAATTATCAAACCTTTACCACCGCCATTTTCCAAGAGTATGAAATGTCGTTTAATAACAGCTCGGCAGCCTTGCTTTCTGCAGTGTTAATGGCAATTTGTACTATTATCGTATTCGGTGAAATCTTTTTCGTGGTACAAACACTGTATAACAGTGGTAAAGGCGTTACACGACCTTATCCCGTTAAAAAGCTTTTCATCTGAAAACAATGTATCACTTTTGCGTTCTTTTCCTGCATTTTTATGTTGAGTATCGGTGTTCCTGGTGATGCTGATTCACTGGCTGATTGTAGGAAATTCACGCGAAAGAGCGGTCGATTTCTCAGAATTTTTTGTAGCTTTCAATATCGTTGACGATTTCAGGCTTGGGTGCACTGCTTACCGTGATTTGTGCATTGCCGCTAGTTTGGGCTGCTGTTCGTTATAGTAGTAAATTAACCGTCTGGATTGCACCGCTTACCTTACTTGCTTCACGCTGTACCAGGCTTTGGTGATTGCATTATCGCTGGTTTATTTTACGATAAACTACGCCAATGCCATTTATCAAACTTTCTTGGTAGTGATTGCTGCTTTATTTTATGCTCTATCTGCCGATGGCTCAAACTACGCTTCGTGCTTTTTGGAGCAACTTTCCGATAATATCGAAAAAGTCGGGCAAAGCCTAGGGACGGAGTCCGTTTTATATTTTCCGAACGCTCACTCTACCTGCGATGCTGCAGGGATTGCCGCCGCCTTGCATTGGTCTTTTTAAATTTGATGAAAGAGCTGACCGCCATACTTTTGCTTAGCACCGAATGATATTAAAACCTTATCCACCGCGGTGTGGAATATACCAGCGATGCTCAATATGCTGCTGCCACGCCTTATGCGTTGATGTTGGTGCTTTTTCGGGTATTCCTGTGTTTTTGTTAAAAATATGCATTTAAATAGAATGAAAGAGACATTACTCACCATCAAAAATCCAAATAAATTTTTGGCGAACAGCAAGTGTTGAACGATATTTCTGACCTCAGCACGGGGTGAAATGCTCTTTTTACTCGGTGCTTCTGGCTGTGGAAAACCACGCTGTTGCGTGTGCTATTGCTGGCTTTGAGCAGCCGACCAACGGAGAAATTTGGCTCAAAGAGCGGTTAATTTTTGGCGAGAATTGCAATCCACCAACGCAACAACGCCATCTCGGTTATGGGTGCAAGAGGGCGTACTGTTCCCAGATATCTCAAATGTGTATCGCATATTGCTTATGGCTTGGGAAATGGTAAGGGCAAGACTATAGAAGAACGCTCACGTATCGAACAAGCGATGAAACTCACGGGTATCAGCGAATTAGCCGAACGCTTCCCGCATCAACTTTCTGGCGGACAACAACAACGTGTCGCTCTTGCTCGAGCACTTGCTCCTAACCCAGAATTAATTTTACTGGATGAACCGTTTAGTGCCTTGGATGAACATCTCCGCCAACAGATTCGCCAAGAGATGCTCCAAGCACTTCGCCAAAGTGGTGCTTCCGCCATCTTTGTTACCCACGACCGTGATGAAGCCTTTACGCTACGCTGATAAAAATCGCCATTATTCAGCAAGGTAAAATTTTACAAATCGACACACCTTGCTCGCTTTATTGGTCGCCTAATCATCTTGAAACAGCAAAATTTATAGGCGAAAGCATTGTCTTGCCTGCCCATAGGGTTGATAAAAATATTGTACAATGTCAGCTTGGATGTGTGCCTATTCAGCCCACGCATAGTGATGCGACAAGCGGTCAAATTTTTGCTTGTCCAGAACAATTCAGCTTTGGTCAATATTTCGCAAAATAGTACCGCTTGTACGGTCTCGACTTTTGAAGCCATCGTGCAAAAACATTGAGTTTAGAGGCAGAACGACTGCTGTTCAAATTGCGATAAATCACCATGAAATTTGGATTGAAATGGGTTATATGCCAGAGCTTAAGATTGGAGAAAGGATTGATGTATTTGCAGGGAAGTGGAAGGTTTTATGCAGAGTAAGCGGTAAATTACAACTCAATTGTAAACTTCACCGCTTGTTATCTGGTTATTGATATTCAAAAATCACGCGGGTAAGTTTGGTTATCAGCTCATAGCTAATTACGCCTATGTGTTCAGCGATTTCTTCAATGAGCAAGTCTTTTGCCCCAGAATATCGCTTCATCGCCTACTTTATCTTGGCTATCAGCACCAAGATCGACCGTAAGCATATCCATTGAAACGCGTCCGACAATCGGTACTTTGCGACCGTTAATCAGTACAGGAGTCCCTTCAGGTGCATTACGAGGGTAGCCATCGCCATAGCCCATCGCGATAACGCCAAGTTTAGTGTCTTTCGGGCTAACCTAAGTGCCACCATAGCCAACAGGTTCGCCCGCTTTGTGCGTACGGACGGCAATGAGAGAAGAGGAAAGTGTCATCACGGGTTGGAAACCAAGATGAGTGATGGGTCTGGGCATGGGGAAATGCCATGCATAATAATGCCTGGGCGTACCTATTCGTAATGTGCTTGCTCAATAGAGAATACCGCTAGAAGCGGAAATACTGCGAGCATGTTCTGCGTAGTTTGAGTGGCTTGTTCAAAGGTAGCGATTTGTTTTTCGGTGTAGCCGCAATCAAATTCATCGGCACGGCTGAAATGGCTGACAAAGCTGATGCTTTCAACCAACGGGCATTTTTTAAGGCGTTGATAAAATTCATCTACTTGTTCAGATGCACACCTAGGCGGTGCATTCCTGTATCGATTTTTAACCAAACATTGATCGGAAAATAGATCTTAGTTTTGCGTTTCCAAAAGCCTTTTTGTTGTTCCTCTTCCCATTCTTTGGTGACTTGCTCTAGCAATCTGAGCTGTTCATAGCAGTGAATCACACTGTCAAAGCGACGGAAAGGGTTTTGAGCAACCTTCACGATCAAAAACCTTCAACTAATAAAATTTTGCCGGTGTAGCCTGTTTCTTGAATTTCGAGTGCTTCACGCAGCCGTGCAACACCAAAGCCATCTACTTGGTCGGCTAGAATGTGAGCTGCAGGAAGAAGACCTTGCCCATAGGCATTGGCTTTGATCATAGCAAGTAGTTTTTGATTAGGTGCGAAGGATTTGATGAGCTGAATGTTGTGGCGAAGTGCCGCACTATTGATGGTTGCAATGGTCAGGTCACTTTTTGTTTTTATCACTTCAAAAATAAAAAGCATTATACGCCTGAACTTCATTTCTGGACAAGGGATTGCAAAATTAGATAATTTAACCACTCATTTTTCAACGGATTACCGCAATGCTAACCCTTCTTTATACTCTTAAAGAGCAAAAAATCATTTCAGAAATCAATTATCAATTTGCTAAATTGATTGATCGTAAACAGCAAGGTTACAACTACTCGTCATTACAACAGAATTTAGCGGTGTTTTTAGCTGCTCTTGTTTCGTTTAATGTGATGCAAGGCAGTAGCAGTGCGATTAAGTCTCGAAATGCGGTAAAAATCCGTTTGGCTTGCTGAGAGTATAATCCAGAGCAGGCAATATGGTTGGCAGCGATTTCCGCAAAAGATTGAGCAAAGTTTACCGCTTGAATGGCAAGAAATTTTGGCTGATCACATTGCTTTTAGTCGCGATGTAACTCAAATTGCCCCAATGCTGTTTCAAGGCGAGTTAATCTATTTTTATCGCTATTGGCAAGCGGAACATCAGATTGCCCGTTACCTGCAACAAGCGGTTGAAACAGAGACAGAAAAATGCAAATGGAAGAAGATCGAGATTTTGGAAACGATTGTTTGCGCTACTCAAACAGATGAAATTGATTGGCAAAAGCGGCAGTTGCAACGGCACTGTGAAAACGTTTTTGCGTGATTTCAATGTGACCAGGTACAGGGAAAACCAGAACGGTAGCTCGCTTTGTTGGCAGCATTGCAATTAAAACAAGAAGTAGAAAATAAGGGCTACTGAATGTTGCGTTAGTTGCTCCAACAGGGAAAGCGGGCTGCTCGTTTAAAAAGAGTCAATTATTGCGAACTTGATGAGCTTAGATTTACCGCTAAGGATGAAAGAGAAGATGGAAAATAAATGCTTCGACAATTCACCGTTTGCTGGGAATGCGTCCTCAAAGTGATCAGGCCTATCTATCACCAGAAAAATCCACTACATTTGGATCTTTTTAGTAGTTGATGAAGCTTCGACGATTGATTTATTTTTAATGGAAAAATTGACGAGTACCTGCCAAGTACACGCTTGATTATGTTGGGTGATAAAGATCGCTTTGCTTTCGGTCGAGGTTGGGGCGATTATGGCTCAACTTGGCTATTTTATTACGCAAGGTTACAGCCAAGCACATACCGATTATGTGGCTTGCAGTGACGGGGTATCAATTAACGGCTCAATCTGACGGCTTAGTTGATTCGTGATCTCGCTTTGTCATTTACGTAAAAGTTTTCGTTTTGATGAAAATTCGGGCATTGGTTTATTGGCAAAAGAAGTGAATGCACAACAAGCGGTAAAATCTCGGCAAACCATTGCAAAATAGTCAGCGTGAGGAGTTGAATATGTAGCATATCCAGCGGTTACTGAATTTGCTGAGAAAAAGTCAGTGGGTACAACATATCAGCGGATTTGGTGGTACAAAAAGCGGTGGAGTTATATCGTGATTATTTGCAAAAGCAGGCAAGAGAACGCCAGCCTGAATCTGTTTCTATCGAAGAGATATTCAAGGCGTTTCAAAAAGTCCGATTTTTGGCAGCGTTGGTGTGAGCGAGCTAGGAGTAAATCGATTAAACTCAGTTGGTTGCGGAGGCATTGCAAAAAGCAAAGTTAGTAAAATTTGGCATTCACGAGACAGTTGGTGTTGAAAAACCGATTTTAATTACCGAAAAATGCGCCCCAACATCATATATATAGTGGTGATATTGGTATTATTCCGCCAGATGAAACCAGAGCATTACGGGTTTATTTTGATACGAAAGTAAATGGTGATTATTTGAGTTTGTCGATTAGCCGAGTTCCAGCGCATGAACCTGCTTATGTAATGACGGTTCATAAATCACAAGGTTCAGAATTTGAACATTCTTTATTTGTTATGCCACTGGCTAATCCACTCAGTATTAACGAAAGAATTGGTGTATACGGCAATTACGTGCGAAAGAAAACTTTACGTTATTTGGTGAGGAAAAACGTGATGACAAGTATAAAAGCAAAAGTGCAGCGCCAAAGGGATTGCAAGAGCAGTTAATCGACATTTTTAGCTAACGTTTTATCTCAAATTGTATGTAAATGTGTTTCTCTTTGATAAAAATCAAGATTTTTGCAAAAAGTGCTTGCACGGTTTTAATTTTTTTCTCTATAATGCACCTCACACAACGACGCACTGTTGTGAACGATTTAGATTAATATGCAGTGCGTCGTTTCTTTTTGTTCTTTAACAACTTATCAGACAATCTGTGTGGGCACTTTGTTGATTGGACTTAGTTAAAATATTTTAATTTTGAAGTCTTGATAAAAAGTGCTAACTAGAAATTCATTTTTACCTTTAAATTAAATTGTTTTTAATTTAGTTTATAGAGTAGTGAAACTTATAGCTAAGCAGTTAATTTTATTGAGCGATTGAACTTTTTAAAATTGAAGAGTTTGATCATGGCTCAGATTGAACGCTGGCGGCAGGCTTAACACATGCAAGTCGAACGGTAACAGGGATTAGCTTGCTAATTTGCTGACGAGTGGCGGACGGGTGAGTAATGCTTGGGAATCTGGCTTATGGAGGGGATAACCACGGAAACTGTAGCTAATACCGCAAAATCTTCGGATTAAAGGGTGGGAATTTTCGAGCCACCCTGCCATAAGGATGAGCCCAAGTGGGATTAGGTAGTTGGTTAGGTAAAGGCCGACCAGCCGACGATCCTAGCTGGTCTGAGAGGATGACCAGCCACACTGAACCGAGACACGGTCCAGACTCCTACGGAGGCAGCAGTGGGGAATATTGCGACAATGGGGAACCCTGATGCGCCATGCCGCGTGAATGAAGAAGGCCTTCGGGTTGTAAAGTTCTTTCGGTGACGAGGAAGGTTGATAGGTTAATAGCCCATCAAATTGACGTTAATCACAGAAGAAGCACCGGCTAACTCCGTGCCAGCAGCCGCGGTAATACGGGGGTGCGAGCGTTAATCGGAATAACTGGGCGTAAAGGGCACGGCAGGTGACTTATGAGATGTGAAAGTCCCTGGAGCTTAACTTGGGAATTGCATCATACTGGGTCGCTAGGAGTACTTTAGGAGGGGTAGAATTCCACGTGTAGCGGTGAAATGCGTAGAGATGTGGAGGAATACCGAAGGCGAAGGCAGCCCTTGGGAATGTACTGACGCCTCGCGTGCGAAAGCGTGGGGAGCAAACAGGATTAGATACCCTGGTAGTCCACGCTGTAAACGATGTCGATTTGGGGATTGGGCTTTTGAGCTTGGTGCCCGTAGCTAATCGTGATAAATCGACCGCCTGGGGGAGTACGGGCCGCAAGGTTAAAACTCAAATGAATTGACGGGGCCCGCACAAGCGGTGGAGCATGGTTTAATTCGATGCAACGCGAAGAACCTTACCTACTCTTGACATCCATGGAATCTTGTAGAGATACGAGAGTGCCTTCGGGAACCATGAGACAGGTGCTGCATGGCTGTCGTCAGCTCGTGTTGTGAAATGTTGGGTAAGTCCCGCAACGAGCGCAACCCTTTATCCTTTGTTGCCAGCGATTAGGTCGGGAACTCAAAGGAGACTGCCAGTGATAAACTGGAGGAAGGTGGGGATGACGTCAAGTCATCATGGCCCTCATGAGTAGGGCTACATACGTGCCAAGCAATGGCGCATACAGAGGGAAGCGAGCTCTGCGAGGGGGAGCAAATCCCAGAAAGTACGTCTAAGTCCGGATTGAGTTCGCAACTCGACTCCATGGAAGTCGGAATCGCTAGTAATCGCGAATCAGAATGTCGCGGTGAATACGTTCCCGGGCCTTGTACACACCGCCCGTCAGCACCATGGGAGTGGGTTGTACCAGAAGCAGATAGCTTAACCGCAAGGGGGCGTTTTACCACGGTATGATTCATGACTGGGGTGAAGTCGTAACAAGGTAACTGTGGGGAACCTGCGGCTGGATCACCTCCTACCAAATTAAGCTGACTGCAAGTGTTCACAGATTGTTTGATATAGAGATAAAGAAATAGAGTGAATAAATCACCATTTAATTTTAGCTATTAAAATAAAGGTTGAAAGAAGAAGCGATTTTAGATTATAATATTTCACTCTTAACTGGCAAAGTGGAGAGCTGTCTTTAAAATGCTGTCCCCATCGTCTAGAGGCTTAGGACATCGCCCTTCACGGCGGTAACCGGGGTCTCGAATCCTCGTGGGACGCCATCTAAAGATGATTTTTATTGTCTTATTGTTCTTTATTGGAAACAAGCTGAAAAACTGAAGAGACTTTCAGTCAGTGAAATGTTTGCTGTTAATATGAGATATGATAGCAAAACAACTGATAAGAAAAAGTCTGAGAAGTTAAAAATCTTAACTGGAACAAAAGCAGTTAAGTGTTTAGTAATTTAATAAGCTTCGAATGTTTAGTTGAAAACATTTGAGGTTGTATAGTTAAGTGACTAAGCGTACACGGTGGATGCCTTGGCAATCAGGAGGCGATGAAGGACGTGCTAATCTGCGATAAGCTTGGGTGAGTTGATAA
>BNJV01002925.1_pt1:0-107500 | contig 971297 bp, 1638 predicted proteins | sample 8540591 | NCBI WGS metagenome assembly BNJV01 (sample SAMD00202457, study PRJDB9452) | human saliva metagenome | host: Homo sapiens | reverse complement strand
GTCGTGAGACAGTTCGGTCCCTCATTCGCCGTGGGCGTTGGAGAATTGAAAGGGGCTGCTCTCTAGTACGAGAGGACCGGAGTGGACGCATCCTGGTGTTCCGGTTGTGTCGCCAGACGCATTGCCGGGTAGCTACATGCGGAAGAGATAAGTGCTGAAAGCATCTAAGCACGAAACTTGCCTTGAGATGAGTTCTCCCAGTTTATAAGACTGTAAGGGTTGTTGGAGACTCACGACGTAGATAGGGTGTGGTGTGTAAGCGGTGCGAGCCGTTGAGCTAACACATACCAATTGCCTCGAGAGGCTTAACTATACAACGCTCAAGTGTTTTTACAGCTTGTTTCAAGTTTTTAAAGAAAGAAAAAGAATAGAAAATGAGAAATCAAAGAATATAAAATCACTAAAAAGAAAGTGATTAAAAACAGAATATTCTGGCGACTATAGTGCGGTAGTTCTACCTGAATCCATTCCGAACTCAGAAGTAAAATGCCGTAATGCCGATGGTAGTGTGGGGATTCCCATGTGAGAGTAGGGCATCGCCAGATTGAATTAAAACGACCCCCGTTGTAGCAATACTGCGGGTTTTTGGCTTTTTGTCGGACTAGGCATAAATTGTTAAAAATTTTGGAAAATTCCTGTCAAATAAGCTAGTAAAAAACTAGCTCAAATAGGGTACAATCTTCAAGTTAAACATTATTGATTAGAATATTCTAATTCATCTATGGAGACCGTATGTCATTCTATTTATCAGACAATCAAGATCCTTGGAGTAAAACGGGTCAAAATAAGTCTGAACAAGAAAATAATGGTTCAGAACCACAAGAACCAAAGCAACAGAATAATCAACAGCCACCTGATTTAGAAGAAGTATTCTCAGTTTACTTCGTAAAATGGGTGGTAAGAAAGATCAAAATGGGAATCCTCAGCCTGCTTCTTTGGGTAAGTTTATTCCTGCCGTTATTGCTTTAGCGGCAGTTATTTGGGGAGCTTCTGGTTTCTATACTGTGCAAGAGGCTGAGCGAGGTGTTGTAACGCGTTTTTGTAAGCTTAATCAAGTCGTTTTACCTGGTTTAAAATTGGAAGGCAACTTTTTATTGATGATGTTATTCCAGTAAACATTGAACGTGTGATGGAACTCAATACAAGCGGTTCAATGCTTACGCAAGATGAAAATATGGTTCAGGTTGAAATGACAGTACAGTATCGAGTGGAAGATCCTGCGAAATATCTTTTTAGCGTGAATAATCCAAATGATAGCTTGAAACAAGCAACTGATAGTGCGTTTTTACGCTATGTTATCGGGCATATGAAAATGGATGAAATTCTTACGACAGGTCTGCAACTGTACGTGAACAAACGTGGAACACTTTGCGCGATATTATTAAAAACTATGATATGGGATTACTTATTACCGATGTAAATTTCCAATATGCTCGTCCACCTGAAGAGGTAAAAGCAGCATTTGACGATGCGATCAAAGCTCAAGAAGATGAGCAACGTTTAATTCGTGAAGCAGAAGCCTATGCTCGTGGTAAAGAGCCTATTGCACGTGGTCAAGCACAGCGTATTATTGAGCAAGCAACCGCTTATAAAGAAAAAGTGGTGCTAGGAGGCTCAAGGTGAGGTAGAACGTTTCAGCAAATTATTGCCAGAGTATAAATCTGCACCGCAACTAACCCGTGAACGTTTATATTTGCAAACAATGGAAAAAGTGATGTCGAATACACCGAAAATTGTGATGGAAGGTGGTGCAAATATCAATGTGTTACCATTGGAAAAACTGTTAGGAAATTTGACCGCTTCACAGCCTACAACGAAAGCAATTATGGCAGAGCCTGTGATTCAACAACCTGTACAACCTAAAATTGCGGTACAAGAGCAACCACAACCAGAAATTCGTAGAGGGAGATTCTAATGCGTAAATTATTATTGCCTGTACTGGCTGTTGTAGCATTCTGTCTTATTCCAGTCTATGACGATTGTGCCAGAAGGTGGACGCGGTATTATGTTGAGATTCAATAAAGTCCATCGTGATGCGGAGCAAAAAGTGATGATTTACACACCAGGCTTGCATTTTAAAGTGCCATTTATGGATAGCTTGAAAGTGCTAGATGCTCGTATTCAAACCTTAGATGGTAAAGAAGATCGGTTCGTGACTGTAGAGAAAAAGGATTTGCTTGTAGATTCCTATGTAAAAATGGCGAATCAGTGATTTTGGCCAATTCTATACTTCGACAGGTGGAGATTATCAAAAAGCTTCCGATCTATTACGCCGCAAAGTCAATGATCGCTTGCGATCAGAAATTGGTTCTCGCACTATTAAAGATATTGTTTCTGGTTCTCGTGGTGAATTGATGGCTGGAGCTCAAAAAGCCTTAAATTACGGGGATGATGGTGCGGAAAAATTGGGCATTAAGGTGGTAGATGTGCGTGTTAAACAGATTAATCTACCAAATGAAGTTTCATCTTCTATTTACCAACGTATGCGTGCAGAACGTGATGCAGTAGCCCGCGAACACCGTTCACAGGGTGAAGAAAAAGCCGAATTTATCAAAGCGGAAGTAGATAAAAAAGTCGTGCTAATTGAAGCGAATGCGAAGAAAACTGCCGAAACTTTACAAGGAGAAGGCGATGCAGAGGCCACTCGTATTTATGCGAATGCACTTGGACAAGAGTCTGAATTTTATGCTTTTGTACGTAGTTTAAAAGCGTATGAAGCTAGTTTTGCTGAAGGCAAAACTAATATCATGATTATGAAGCCTGAGAGTGATTTCTTACGCTTTGTGAAATCGTCTACAAAATAATAGTATCAATAAGACCCGAAAGATCGGGTCTTTTTACGTTTTAATTCAAACTTTTAATAAACTCAACTAAAGAGGCAAATCCTATGGGTAAAAGTGTTGCGATTCTCGGCGCTCAGTGGGGCGATGAAGGGAAAGGTAAAATTGTAGATTTATTAACGGATCGTGTAAAATATGTGGTGCGTTATCAAGGAGGTCACAATGCTGGTCATACTTTGATTATCAATGGCGAAAAAACTATCCTTCGCTTAATCCCAAGTGGTATTTTACACGATAATGTGATTTGTTTAATCGGTAATGGCGTAGTGCTGTCGCCAGAAGCGTTAATGAAAGAGATGGGCGAATTAGAATCGCGTGGTGTAAATGTGCGCGAGCGTTTAAAAATTTCAGAAGCTTCTCCATTAATTTTACCATATCACGTTGCAATGGATCAGGCTCGCGAAAGTGCTTTAGGTAAGAATAAAATTGGTACAACAGGTCGCGGTATTGGACCTGCTTATGAAGATAAAGTAGCACGCCGTGGTTTTACGCGTAAGTGATTTGTTCAATAAAGAGCTTTTCGCTGAAAAATTAAAATCAATTTTAGATTACTACAATTTCCAACTTGTGCATTACTATAAAAGCAGAGCCCGTTGATTTCAAAAATTTTAGATGATGTGTTTTGAGATTGCTGATGTTATTAAAGGAATGGTAGCAGATGTAACCACAATGCTTCACGATGCACGTAGAGAAGGTGCAAATATCTTATTTGAAGGTGCTCAAGGTACAATGTTAGATATTGACCATGGTACTTATCCATTCGTAACTAGCTCAAATACTACTGCAGGTGGTGTAGCAACAGGTTCTGGCTTTGGTCCACGCCACTTAGATTACGTTTTTAGGTATTATTAAAGCTTACTGCACACGTGTGGGAAGCGGTCCATTTACGACAGAATTATTTGATGAAATTGGGGCAGAAATTGCTCGTAAAGGTAATGAATTTGGTTCTGTAACAGGTCGCCCACGCCGTTGTGGTTGGTTTGATGCAGTTGCGGTTCGCCGTGCAGTACAAATCAACTCAATTTCTGGTTTCTGTATGACCAAACTTGACGTTTTAGATGGTTTTGATGAGATAAAAGTTTGTGTGGCATATAAAATGCCAAATGGTGAAATCGTAGAATATGCACCATTAGCCGCAAAAGATTGGGAAGGTGTTGAGCCAATTTATGAAACTTTACCAGGATGGTCAGAAAAATACTTTCCACGTAACCAAATTAGAAGATTTACCACAAGCAGCAATTAACTATATCAAACGTATTGAAGAGTTCGTTGGTGTGCCAGTAGATATTCTTTCGACAGGTCCAGATCGAGTTGAAACCATGATCTTACGTGATCCATTTACGGCGTAATTTCTTATTTAGAGAGTTTAAGCACGGGGAATTTCCCCGTGTTTTTATTTTAAGAATGAGCAAAATTCCTTTAAAAATATGCCAGCTTGTTACTATTATATTTACGATTATGACAAAACAATATACAAAAATGTAGAAGTTTATCTAGATTATGCAACAATTCCAACCTTAAATTATTTTTATCATTTTTACAGAAAAATAAGGATGATATTGAAACAATCAGGCTATTTGGATTAGGGCGCTTTAATATTTCAAAAAGCATCATAGAATCCTATCCGGAAGGAATTATTCGTTATTGTCCAATTATTTCTGAAGATCAGAGAGCATTTCAGCAATTATTTATTAGCTTTTAACCGAAGATAGTTTTTGTCAGTATCGACTTAACTTCCATATAAATTTATTCCACTCTTGGAAGATGCTCATTCCTTTATTACATATAATTGGGCAATTTAAGAATAAGGTACTAGATATAAAACTTAATTTCTATGATGATGGTTCAGAAGGGCTGGTAATGCTTTCTAAAAATAGAACAAAAACTATTCTACTGAAAGCTTACAAAAGATTATTGATATAGATAGCCAATCGTTCTATGCGGATAAACTTTCATTTTTAGATGCAGATATTGCTCGATATTTATGGAATTCACTTTTTGAATCACATTATTATTTATTGAATGATTTTCTTTTGAAAAATGAAAAGTTATCTTTTGTTAAAGAATAGTATAAAGTATTGCCATATTATGGAATTAGAAAGATATTCCAATTTACTCAAGAAGAAAAAGACTTTTTAATGAATTATTAGGGATTAGTATTCAATCTTTAGAAGATAAAAATAAAAATATTTCAACAAGAAAAGACCTTTATATTTACTGGAACAACAATTTTCGATCTACCAAAAGAGGAAGAAGAGGCATTATATCATTTACATCTTAATGCAATATTAAATTATATTCATCCTAACGGAAAATATTTTATCGGTGATGGATTTACTTTTGATCATTAAAGGTCATCCTCATCAAAAGAGATGAATTTAAGATTAGAAAAGAGTTTCGAAAAAGCAGTAATGTTACCAGATAATATACCTTTTCGAAATTCTTTATCTTATTGGTTGTAAAACCAGATAAAAATTGGTGGTTTTGTGAGTACGAGTTATTTTTTTCTTTGCGATAAAAAGAATATTGCTGATTTACTTTTTATTTCAGCCAAACAGGAGGAAGTAAGAAAAATGATTATTTATTTAATATTCAGTATCAGTTAAGGGATGTAATAATTAAGACGGGTTTCATCCAAGAAGAAAACGCATTTTTATTCAGATATTCCTATTTTTATTTCTTAACGTATTTTTAAAAAAGCCAAAGAGTTTTTCCCTTTGGCCTTTTAAGCATATAAGAGATTATTTCTTCTCTTTGTCTCACAATGACTAATATCTTGGCAATTACCGTAAAGATATAAACTATGAGTTGCGAGTTTCATACCGTGTTTTTCACTGATTTCGCGTTGGCGACGTTCAATATCAGGATCTTTGAATTCAAACACTTTACCGCAATCCATACAGATAATATGGTCGTGATCCTGTTCGATATTCAACTCAAACACAGCTTTATTGGCATCAAAGTTATGACGAACCAAAATGCCCGCTTCTTCAAATTGATTTAATACTCGATAAACGGTCGCTAAACCAATATCAGATTCTTTTTCAAGCAGTAGCTTGTAGATATCTTCTGCTGAGAAATGTTGCATCTGCTCACGAGTTTCTTGCATTAACGCAAGAATAGTTAAGCGTGGTTCAGTGACTTTTAAAACCAACACTTTTGAGTAATTTAATATTTTCATCAGACATCACTGTCACCTTTTTGTCCTCATCAATGTTATTTTTATTCAACTATTAGGCTAATTGGTCTAAGCACATCTCTTCGGTAAGCTGTTTACACCAAGCTTTCACACGGCCTTCGGTTAATTCAGGCTGTCTATCTTCATCAATACATAAACCTACAAAAAGTTTCATCATCAATGACTGCTTGTGAGCTGCAGTTATAGCCTTCTGTTGGCCAGTGCCCGACAATGACTGCACCATTTTCCTCTACGATATCGCGGATTGTACCCATTGCATCACAGAAATATTCTGCGTAATCTTCTTGGTCACCACAACCGAAAAATACCGATAACTTTGCCTGTAAAAATCAATTTCTTTCAAGGTTGGCATAAAATCATCCCAGTCTGCTTGAGATTCGCCGTAATACCAAGTTGGGATACCGAATAATAAGAAATCATAGGCTTCAATATCTTCTTTCGTACTTTTTGCAATGTCACGAATATCAATTAAATTTGCACCAATCTCTTTTTGAATCATCTTAGAGATGTTTTCTGTATTACCTGTATCGCTACCGTAGAATAAACCTACTACTGCCATATTAATTACCTACCTGTTATCGTTATCGACAAGATTGCCGATATAATCATTTAAAAATATATTCAATCAGTTGTCCGCGAGTGATATTGCGTTGGCTCGCTTCATCTTCAAGTCGTTGCACTAAATCGGAATGCAATTTTAGCTCCACGCGTCTTAGCCCAGATGAGCGGTCGCGTTTAAGTTGATTGCGTTTGTTTATGCGAATTTGTTGTTCTCGACTTAAAGGATTTGTACGTGGTCGCCCAACTTTTTGGCATGCTTGCGAACAAATCAAGGGTGATACAATCTGCGTCCTGTTTTGCATAATGTTCCAACCGTGGGCTTTTGCTTCTTTGCTCTTTATATACTTTACTAAGTGAGAATGATAAGCTACTGAGTAAGGCGGTACTATACCATATTATTCGGGCATTTTAAAAAGAATAAGCCACAAAAATCTGATGCTTATCTCGCCAATTGTTACGTGTTTTCTGATTGGCAAATTTTTTTAACGTTTCTTCAATCAATTGCAACGCAATCGTGCCTTTGCGAAGTTGGGGTAAAAGGCTTATCTGCATCAAACCATCTCGCATCGCAAATTTCTTCCTCTTGCAAGCGAATTTCCCCGCTTTCATAATCTGCTAAAAACCTAACATCAATGAATTTGGAAAATGACCACGGCTGACTGCCAAAATAGCGAATGTTTTTGATTTTTAGACCGCTTTCCTCAAATACCTCACGTTCAACCGCTTGTTCGGCTGTTTCGCCCGCTTCAATAAAAGCCCGCTAATGTCGTATAAATTGAGCCCTTATGACGCTGATGATTTGCCAATAAAATCTGTTTACCACGACGCACCGCCACAATAATACTTGGGCTTAAAACAGGGTAGAAATGTTGATTGCAACTCGGGCAAATCATCGCAATTTCTTTCTCTGACAGCACGGCTTTTTGAACCGCACTTCCCACAAAATTGATGCGTTTCAAGGAAATGATTCAACGCCACCGCTCGGTGCATTGTCAATGCCTCTTCCATAGGGGCGAGCAATTTGAGTGCGTAAAAACGAAACTCAAAGTGGGCTAAATCTGCTTTTAGTCGCTTGGACTAAATTCAACGGAAAACCTTTATATTCACCAATTTTTACGCTTTTTCGACCGCTTGTTCTGATCTCTTTTGCCGTACCAAAGGGTAATTCATTGTTAATGAGAGCAATTTCGAAATGGTTTATGATTGCCCAGTATGATTGGTTCATTTTAACTTCCTTATTTAAAAGTCCTTCTCTTTGCTACAGAGGGGGTATTTATTCAACTTTAATTGCTCAAACAACCTCGCCTTTTCTTCCTCCGTTAAAATCTTATATTTTCCCGTTTCTAATCCATTTAATTTAAATTCTCCTAATCCTACACGAATTAAGCGTAATGTAGGGAATCCTACGTGAGCGGTCATTCGGCGGACTTGACGATTTTTGCCTTCGCTGATTTTTAGCCCTAGCCACGCGGTCGGGATATTTTTCCGTTCACGGATTTTCGGGGCGGTTGCCCACTTAAAAATTTGAGGGGCGTTAATTAGCTTAGCTTTTTGCAGGTTTTGTTCTCCCATCTTTTAGTTCTACGCCTTGTTGCAGTTGGCGGATTGCCTCTTCGGTTGGAATGTTGTCTACCTGTACCCAATAGATTTTATCTTTCTCAAATTTAGGATGAGCCAAACGGTGCTGAATTTCGCCGTGATTCGTGAGTAAGAGTAAGCCTTCACTATCGCGATCTCAAAACGACCAACAGGGGTAAACGTTCGGAATATCAATAAAGTCCTTCAATGTTTGTCGTCTTTGTGCGTCGGTAAATTGGCAAAGCACATCATAAGGTTTTATTGAAAAGCATCAAGACGGTTTCATCAAAACTTGGTGAGGGAACAAGCGGTCGTTTTTCGTTTTTAGTTTGCAAAGCGGGTTTGCGGATAAAAGGTTTTTCTTTTAAACATTATTTAACCCACTTATCTGGATCTTGTTGACGCTCAAATTCAGCATCAAACACGGTGTTATCTTTCGCTCGGTAAGCGGTCTGACTTGCACTGAATTTGACAAATTGCAGCGTTTTTCAACATATTCAAACCCCATAATTTAATCAGTTTACGCGTAAACGGTAGAACGCATAAAATCGCTAACATATCGCTAATAAAGCCAGGAATAATGAGCAAAATACCTGCAATAATAAAGAGTACGGAGTTGATTACTGCATCAGCTGGGAGTTTGCCTTGAGCTAAGTCTTGGCGGATTGAAAGCATTGTGTATAGGCCACGTAGTTTCACCATCCAAACGCCGAGCACAGAAATAGCGATTAATAAGAAAAGGGTGGGAAAAATGCCGAGTTCAGCACTCATGCTGACTAAAAGTGAGAGCTCGCAATAGATATAAAGAATCAAAGCAAAAAAGATGATAAGTAACGGCATGGACTTCCTTATTTTTGCGTGAAGGTGGAAAATAGTGTATTTTTAATCGCCTTATATTATTTAGTCGATATAAAAGGTTTAAGATGACAGAATTAACCGCAGATCAAACCTTAGATACACTAGGTTTGCGTTGCCCAGAACCTGTGATGCTTACTCGCAAAACTGTGCGTCATATGAACGAGGGGCGAAAATTTTACACATTATTGCAGACGACCCCGCCACCACGCGTGATATTCCGAGTTTCTGCGAATTTATGGAGCATCAGCTGCTGAAAAGCGAAACTGAAACCGCTCCTTACCATTACTGGTTGAAAAAAAGGCTTAGCAAAATAAGGCTTTAATTATGTATTTTTCTCGCGAAAAATTAACTAAAACGTTGGTGTTTATTTCACGCTCGCCTTTTGTGTAGCAACGATTGGCGTGATTTTTAAACGGTTTAAATCAATTTAAAGTGGGATCGCAATTGGCTAGCATTAGCCAAGTCTCTAACCTTGCTCACGTATTAGTGCGACAGCAAGCGAACTTGTTTTCATTGATGTTGATGAAAAATACCGGAACCGATGAGTTGGTTGAGGCTTTGGATAGTTTCTCAAAAGAAGAGTTTGTTTTAGATGCGAACCTTTATTCTGCATCGGGGAATTGCTTGCTCAGAGTCAGCATTCGATAGCATTGAAAGAACGCATTGAGCAAAAAAATACCCAACAAATTGTGGAACCAATTTTTACTAAACAAGCACTAGTTGGCTTTTTACGAGTAACTTTTGATGCTCAATATGAAGATAGTGTGCAGGTGAAAGTAAACAAATTATTTCAACAACTCTATGGCGAGCTGATTATTTTAGTGCTGACTGGCGTGCTGTTTTCCGCCACGATTTTTTTACTACTTACGCCAAAAAAATCCCACACGTGAGAACCGTTCGTAAGCCTGAGGCAACGAACTTAAAATCGCAAGCACAACGCTTTCATTCTAAAAGGCGGAATTTTAGGCGTTAAAAATCATTAAGCATAATGGGTTTAATCATGAGAAATGGCGAGACTATGATATAGTTATCGCCATTTTGATTATGAGTAAATTAGAAATTATGGCGAGTTTTGATCCTCAAAAATATGCCTCAGCACGTTGCAATTATTATGGGACGGTAATGGGCGTTGGGCAAAACAACAAGGCAAATTGCGGGTGTTTGGTCACCAAAATGGGGTGAGAGCTGGTGCGATCTGCAGTAAGTTTTGCTGCAAAATATGGGATCAAGGTTCTGACTCTTTATGCGTTTAGCAGTGAGAATTGGAGCCGTCCTGAAACGGAAGTTTCTGCATTAATGACATTGTTTATGACTGCACTTAATTCCGAGGTAAAAAAGCTCCATAAAAATAATATTCAGCTAAAAGTGATTGGTGATAAATCTCGTTTTAGCGAAATCTTGCAGAAGAAAATTAGAGACTCAGAAGAACTGACCTCTCAAAATACAGGTTTGATTTTAAATGTTGCAGCGAATTATGGTGGGTATTGGGATATTACTAAAGCTGCTCAAAAAATGGCGGTTAAAGTCAAATTGGGTGAGTTGGCAATTGAGCAAATTACGCCAGAGGTATTTGAAAAAGCCTTAGTCACTGAAGAGCAACCGCAAGTAGATTTACTTATTCGTACCAGTGGTGAGCAGCGGATTAGTAATTTCTTACTCTGGCAAACTAGCGTATGCGGAACTCTTTTTACGCCTGTTTTGTGGCCAGATTTTGATGATAATGTATTTAGCGAAGCGATTATCGCTTATCAGCAACGCGATCGCCGTTTTTGGTGGTTGCTAAAAAGAACAAAAAGGAATAAAAATGCTAAAAGAACGTGTACTTTCTGCGATTGTAATGGTTATTGTAGCGTTAGCGGCGATTTTTTAGTTACCTCCCTTGGCATTGACGATTGCCCTTTCAGCATTAGTGGTGCTTGGTATGTGGAGTGGGCTCAATTTGCAGGTTTTAAAAGCCAAATGTCGCGTGTGGTTGTGGCGGGGGCGACAACTTGTATTCTCTTGTTGTTGATTGTAGCGAATACAGACTATATTAGTGCTGCTCGTTTTTATTACCGATGCAAATGCGATTGTATTATTTATTGCTTGTGCTTGGTGGGTTATTGCTTTTGGATTAGTCGTTACCTATCCAAATTCTGCCAAGCTATGGGAAAAATCAGTTGTAGCGAAACTCTTATTTGCACTTTGCACGCTTTTTCCCATTCCTTATTGGATTATTAGCGATTCGCTTTTAATAACTACAGTGTAAATGCTTATCAAGGCACTTATTTATTACTTTATGTTTTCTTGCTTGTTTGGGGGCAGACTCTGGTGCTTATTTCTTTGGTCGAGCTTTAGGTAAACATAAACTGGCACCAAAAGTATCGCCAGGTAAATCTTGGGAAGGGGCATTAGGCGGCTTATTTACTTCGGGAGTGATTGCATTTGTGTTCTTGCAGGCAACGCCGAACGATGTTTTTGGTCGTACTTTAGAAACGATGCCGTTTATTGCTGTATCTGTTGCAACAGTAGCAATTTCAGTATTGGGAGATTTAGCTGAAAGTATGTTTAAACGTCAAGCAGGTATTAAAGATAGTAGTAATCTAATCCCTGGGCACGGTGGTATTTTTAGACCGTGTTGATAGCTTAACTGCGGCGATTCCGTTCTTTGCTACGATGTTTTTCTTTTGTGCTTTAATTTAGGTAAAGAATGAGCTCAATTATTTCATTTTTATTTTAATCTGCATACTTGTGTTTGTGCACGAGTACGGTCATTTCTGGGCGGCTCGCTGTTGTGGCGTCAAAGCTCATTCTGTTTTTCAACTGGCTTTGGCAAGGTGCTCTTTCGTAAAAAGATAAATACGGCACAGAATTTGCGTTTTCACTCATTCCGCTTGGTGGTTATGTGCAGATGTGGAATGGTGAGTCTGAAGTCAATGAGCAGAAAATTGACGCCCCGATTTTGCAATCTTTATCAAAAAAATCACCGCTTCAACGAGCCTTTTATTATCAGTGCTGGGCCTATTGCGAATTTTTATTTTTGACGGTTATCGCTTATTGGGTGGTGTTTGTTAGTGGCATTCCAACGCTTAAACCTGTTGTTGGGCAGGTGCTACCTAATTCAATTGCAGCTCAAGCAAATGTACCTGTTGAATTTGAGATCAAACAGGTAGCAGGGAAAACCGTTTTAGATTGGGAAGAAGTAAGTCTTCATGTTAATTGACAATTTAGGGGCAGAACGTAGAAGTTTTAGGCTCAAATATTGATGAAGATCATCCGCAACGTTTCTATCTCAATTTAACAGATTGGAAAGTTGATGCTACAAAAGAAAGCCCATTAACCAGTTTAGGGATACGTCCTAAAAATACGGTGATTAAACCTGAGATTGCCCAAGTTTTACCTGATTCAGCTGCTGAAAAAGCAGGGTTGAAAGCACAGGATAAAAATTTTTAACGGTAAATAATCAGCCATTTGATTGGCAAAATTTAGTTAAAACGGTGCAAACAGGGCAGCCAATTACGCTTGAAATCGAAGGCTCAAACCAACAAAAACAAGCGGTTGAAATTATGCCTGAAAAAGCAAAAAGATCGTTATGTTATTGGTATTACGCCAACTTATGAAGGCATTGGCGAGAAATATCAGACGGTGCTAGAGTATGATATGCTCACGGCAATAGGCAGAAGTGTAGATAAGGTCGATCTCTTATTCATAGCATTTTCCAGTTTATTGGGGAATTTAATCACAGGCGAGTTGTCTTTGAACAATATGAGCGGCCCGATTTCGATGGCGAAAGGAGCGGCTGCTACTGCTCAAATAGGTTGGGTGTATTATCTCAGCTTTATGGCATTAATTAGCGTGAATTTAGGTGTAATGAATCTCTTTCCTATCCTGCCTTTAGATGGCGGGCAACTGCTTCTATTAGCGGTGGAGGCGATAAAACGAAAAACCTGTTTCAGAGAAATTTCATCTACGTTTTCAACAGCTTGGAATGCTCTTTGTGTTATCTCTGAAGGCATTTGCGTTCATCAATGATGTTATTCATTTTTAAACTAGCGGTGTAAATCGCTGACTCTTTTACAAAACTTTCATAGGATAATTTCAATGAAAAAATTATTGCTTTCTTCTCTTTTAATTGCCAATGGTGTAATGGCTGCACCATTTGTAGTAAAAGATATTCGTGTTGATGGTGTACAGCCTGAAACGGGCGAAGCGATCATTTCAGCTTTGCCTGTTCGTGTCGGTCAAACAGCAACAGATGCTGATGTGGCGAATGTTGTAAGAAGTCTTTTTCATTCAAAAATCGTTACCAAGATGTGCGTGCAGCACGTGAAGGTAATACGTTAGTTATTAAAGTGGCAGAGCGCCCTTTAATCAATACCGTAGATATTGAGGGTAATGGTGCAATTCCTAAAGATGCATTAGAGCAAAATTTAAAAGCTAATTTAATTGCGAAAGGCGAAGTTTTTGATGCACAAAAATTAGAATCTTTCAAACAAGGTTTGATTGAACATTATCATTCTATTGGTCGTTATACTGCAACCATTGATACGATTACTAGCCGAGCAGAAAATGGCGGAATTAATGTTAAATTAGACATTAAAGAAGGTGATGTGGCATACGTAAAAACACATCAATTTCGAGGGTAATCACGCATTTAACTCAAAAAGAATTAACTAAGCAGTTAGATATTCAGCCTGATGTTTCTTGGTTTAATATTTTTTGCAAGTAGTAAGTTTGAATCTCAAGCATACGAAAAAAAGATTTAGATACAATCCGTGATTTCTATATGAACCGCGGTTATGCAAAATTTGCTTTAACTGGTACGGATGTGAAGTTTTCTGATGATAAAAAGAAGTGAATTTAACCTATCAGGTATCAGAAGGCGAACAATATAAAGTAAGCGATGTGCGTATTATTGGTAACACCGCAAATTTAGGGTAATCAACTCAACGCCTTGTTAAAAGATTACCAAACGGGCGATCTTTTCCGCAAAGCTGATCTATTGAAAATTGAGGAAGCAATCAAACAAAAATTAGGTGAGAATGGTTTTGGCTCAGCACAAGTCGATCTCTATCCGAAATTTGATGAGGATGCGAAAACCGTTCAAGTTAATTTTGTTGTTGAAGCTGGTCCGCGTGTGTATGTACGTAAAATTCGCTTTGAAGGCAATAATGTTACCGCTGATTCAACATTGCGTCGAGAAATGCGTCAGCAAGAAGGTGCTTGGTTATCTACTACTGCGGCATCGCTTGGTAAATCACGTTTAGAAAGAACAGGTTTCTATGAAAGCATTGATATGCAAATGCCAGCTGTTCCGAAGACGACCGACCAAGTGGATTTAGTGTATGCGATTAAAGAGCGTAATACTGGTAGCATCAACTTTGGTATTGGTTACGGTACAGAAAGTGGTATCAGTTACCAAGCAGGTATCAAACAAGATAACTTCTTAGGAATGGGCTCAACAATTAGCTTAAATGGTACGCGTAACGATTATGGTACAAGTGTTGCTTTAGGCTATACCGAACCATACTTCACAAAAGATGGGGTAAGTTTAGGTGGTAACGTTTTCTTCGAAGATTACGATAACTCAAAAAATGACAATGTTTCTTCGTATAAACGTCGCAGTTATGGGGCGAATGTAAACTTAGGCTTCCCTGTAAATGAATATAACTCATTCTATACGGGTTTAGGTTATACACACGATAGTTTAAGTAATGTACAGCGTGAGTTTACACGTGAAAAATACGTTCGCTCAATGAACTTCCCATTAGTGGGCAATGATCCAAGCCGTTACGGTAAAATGAAAGCGGACGATTTCGATTTCTCATTTGGTTGGAATTACAACAGCTTAAACCGTGGTTATTTCCCAACAGAAGGAGCAAGTGCAAGTATTGGTGGTAAAGTAACCATTCCTGGTTCAGACAATAAATACTATCGTTTGAATGCAGATTTCTAAATATATTCCATTAAACCGTGAGCATAATGGGTGCTTTCAACTCGTGCAAGTTTAGGTTATACCAACGGTTTTGGTGGTAAAGAAGTGCCGTTCTATCAACTGTACACCGCAGGTGGTATTGGTACAATCTGTGGTTTTGCGTATGGTGCTATTGGTCCTAAAGCAATTTATTGAATAGAGATGCGGGTAACTTTACCTCAGCAAGTAATGATGTTATTGGTGGTAATACGATTGCAACGGCAAATCTTGAGTTAATTACACCAACACCATTTATTGCCGATAAATTCCAGCATAATGTTCGCACATCATTGTTTGTTGATGCAGCAAGCGTGTGGAATACTAAATGGAAATTGGATTACCCAACTTTACCAGATTTTGGCGATTACAAACGAGTGAGAGCCTCTGCGGGTGTGGCATTCCAATGGATGTCACCAATTGGTCCACTCTCATTCTCATATGCAAAACCAATCAAAAAAATATGAGAATGATGAAATTGAGCAATTCCAATTTAACATAGGTAGCACATTCTAATTCTTACAAGCGGTTGATTTAGTAAAAATAATTTGCAAATTTGACCGCTTTCATCTCGTTTAAATTAAGGATAAAATGAAAAATTATTTAAAAATCAGTGCATTAAGTGCTTTATTTGTTACTTCAGCTGTAGTGAATGCAGCAGATACCATCGGTTTTGTTGATCCTGGTTATGTGATGCAGAACCATCCAGTTCTCCTTGATGCTTCAATTAAATTTGAAAAACTTTATGAAAGAAAAATCAGGCTAAATTTGCTGATGAAGATAAAAATTAACAGAAGAAAATAAAAAGCTAACGGCTGAGCGTGATGCATTAAATATTGATTCAAAAATCTTCAAAGAAAAGAACAAGCAACCGTTGAAGGACATTAAAAAGAGGTTGCCCAATTAGAAAAAGATGCACCGCGTTTACGTGCTAAAGAGATCCAAGCTCGACAAGCAAAAATTGAAGGCAAAGCGAAAGCTTTTGAAAACAAAGTGGCTGCGATTCAAAAACGTGAACAAGAGTTTGCGAAAAAGCAGAAGATTTCCAAAAACGTGCCGATGCTTTCCAACAAAAATTGAAGATGCAAATAAAAATAGCGGTGGTTTAAAATCCTCAAGAAGCACAAAAACTGCGATTGATGAAGTGAATTCAACTATTAAAGAAGTGGCTAAAGCGAAAGGCTATACCTTAATTCTTCAACCACAAATTGCACTTTTATGCGGAAGATGAAAGTAAAGATATCACTGAAGCTGTGTTAGATGCAATTAAAGCAAAACATCCAGAAATTAAATTGCCTGAACAAAAAGCAGACGCACCTAAAGCAGATGCAGCAAAAACTGAGCAAGCTAAACCTGAAGAAGCGAAAAATAATGGCTACTTTCCGTTTAATTGAATTAGCGGAGCACATCGGTGGGACTGTAAAGGTAACACCGATTTGCCTATTCAAAGCATTGCCGCTTTAGATAAGGCAAACGGCTCGCAAATTACTTTTTATTTCTAATGCAAAAATATCGCGAAAAATTTAACCGCTTGCCAAGCGGGGGCGATTATTGTCACCGAAGGTGATGCGGCATTTTGCCGTAAGATCAAAACCCTGATCATTGTGGCAAATCCTTATTTGGCTTACGCATTATTAGCACAATATATGGATTTAACGCCAAAAGCATCAAACCAAATTCACCCTAGTGCCGTGATTTCGCCTGAAGCAAAATTAGGTCAGAATGTTTCTATTGGGGCAAATGCGGTGATTGAAGCAGGTAGAACCTCGCTGATGATGTCGTGATTGGAGCGGGGTTGTTTGTAGGGGCAAAATAGCCAAATCGGTAAAGGTACTCAACTTTGGGCGAATGTATCAGTTTATCATCAAGTGAAAATTGCGGGAACATTGTTTAATCCAATCTTCTGCCGTGATTGGCTCAGATGGTTTCGGTTATGCGAACGATAAAGGGCAATGGATTAAAATCTCTCAAACAGGTGGTGTCATTATTGGTAAATCGAGTGGAAATTGGGAGCTTGCATATTGACCGTGGTGCCCTTGATCCGACGGTGATTGAAGATAATGTGATTATCGATAATCTTTGCCAAATTGCTCATAATGTTCACATTGGTTATGGTACAGCAGTTGCAGTGGCGTTATTATGGCGGGAAGCTTAAAAAGCAGGACGTTTCTGCCAAAATTGGTGGTGCAAGCGTATTGAATGGGCATATGGAGATCTGTGATGGTGCGATTATTACGGGATGAGTATGATTATGAAGCCAATTACTGAAAAAAAGGCATTTACTCATCAGGTATTCCAGCTCAAACCAATAAACAATGGCGTAAAACCGCATCTTTAACGATGAATATTGATAAGATCAATGAACGTGTTAAAGCATTAGATTAGCTGAATAAACTGAATTTAATCAAATTGATAGAGGTCTTTTAAATAATGACAATTGAAATTCAAGAAAAATAGAGAACCAAAGGTAATTGAAGTCACGGAAATTATGGATATGCTACCGCATCGCTATCCATTCCTTTTTAGTCGATCGTGTAACGGACTATGAAGAAGGTGAATGGTTAAGAGCAGTAAAAATGTGAGTGTTAATGAGCCTTGCTTTTACAGGTCATTTCCCACAAAACCGATTTTCCTGGCGTATTAATTTTAGAGGCAATGGCTCAGCTAACGGGTATTTTGGCAGTGGCGAGCTATGGCAAAATGAAAGAGGGCGAGCTTTATTATTTTTGCTGCAATTGATAATGCACGTTTTAAAACGACCCTGTTGTACCAGGTGATCAACTTGTGTTAGAAGTAGAATTTTTAACAGAAAAACGTGGTATCACAAAATTTCACAGGTAGAGCCTATGTTGATGGCAAATTAGCTTGTGAAGCTGATTTAATGTGACAAGAAAATAGCCCAAATTAGGAAAGGGAGCTTTATTATGCGTTTAATTGATTCAACCGCAAAAATCAGCCCATTAGCGATAGTAGAAGAAGGTGCTCAAATTGAGCTCACGTTGAAATTGGTCCATTTTCAGTTATCGGCAAAGATGTCAAAATTGGAGCAAGAACCAAAATTCATTCACACGTGGTGATTAACGGTATTACTGAGATTGGTGAAGACAACCATATTTTCCAATTTGCGAGTATTGGAGAAATTAATCAAGATTTAAAATATCAAGGTGAGCCGACTAAAAACGATCATCGGTGATCGTAACCGTATCCGCGAAAGTGTGACCATTCACCGTGGCACAGTGCAGGGTGGTGGCATAACGCGTGTTGGAAACGATAATTTATTTATGATTAACTGCCACATTGCTCACGATTGTAGCATTGGTAACCGTTGTATCATTGCAAATAACGGCACGCTTGCAGGGCATGTGACGTTAGATGATTTTGTAATTGTAGGTGGAATGTCTGCGATTCACCAATTTGCTGTGATCGGTTCGCACGTGATGCTTGGCGGTGGTTCAATGGTTAGCCAAGACGTACCTCCTATGTGATGGCACAAGGTAACCACGCTCGCCCATTCGGTATTAACTTTGAAGGCTTAAAACGTCGTGGTTTTGATAAACCCGCAATGCACGCGATTCGAGCTGCTTTATAAGTTAATCTACACCCTCAAGCAAAACGGTAGAAGAAATTTTTACCAGAATTAGAAGAAATGGCGTTAAAAGAGCCTGTGGTTGCGGTTTATCTTGATTTCTTCAAGCGCTCAACACGTGGCATTATTCGTTAATTTTTAGTGTGTTTATCAGGTTTACCCTGTTTCTGAACAGGGTAAATTTGTTTTAGGAGATTTTATTTTTATGTCTAATCAAGAAGAACGACAGTCTTGGTCGAGCCGATTAGCTTATGTGATGACCGTTGCAGGCGCAACTGTCGGCTTCGGTGCAACGTGGCGTTTTCCCTATTTAGTTGGAGAAAATGGTGGCGGTGCTTATGTTTTCTTATTTTGTGTTGCAATGATTGTGATCGGTATTCCGATGATCTTAGTTGAAAACGTCATTGGTCGCCGAATGAAAGTGAATGCAATTGATGCGTTTAGCGGTCATGCAAATGGTAAAAAATTGCCGTAGGTTGGAAAATTTTAGGTTACACTAGTTTGCTTGGGGCTTTTCGGGATTCTTGCCTCATTATATGGTGCTTGGTGGTTGGGTGCTTGAATATATCGGCAGTCTTTTTAACAGGCAAACTAGATTTTTCTCAGCCACTTAATGTGGAATACACGGCATCTTTTTTAAAAGAAAATATCCACGACAATCTGTGGGGTATTATTGCCTACACGCTTCTTTTTGTTATCCTAAACTACTTCATTTTTGGTCAAAGGATCGTAGATGGTATTGAACGTTCCGTTAAATATTTAATGCCAATTCTTTTTTATTCTTGCTTGTGATGGTGATTCGTAACGTAACCTTGCCTGGTGCAATGGAAGGGATTTCATTCTACTTGATGCCAGATTTTTCTAAAATCACCCCACAACTATTTGTTTTTGTGCTAGGTCAAGTATTCTTTTGCATTAAGTCTAGGTTCTGTGTGTTAATTACACTTTCAAGCTACTTAGACAAAAATGAAAACCCTAGTAAAAACTGCTGCCATAACAGGTGTTATGAATACCATCATTGCAGTACTTGCAGGCTTTATGATTTTTCCCATCGTTGTTTTAGCTTTGATGTGCACCAATTCTGGTCCAACCCTTGTGTTCCAAAGCTTACCTATCGTATTCTCAAATATGTGGGCGGAACGCCTTTTGCGATTATTTTTTGGTTTGTTAGTGGTTGCTGCATTAACAATATCATTAACAATTTATGAAGTGATTATTACCGCTTTACAAGAAAAACGAAAATGGACGCAAAAGCGATTGCTAGTTACATTAGCCGTTATTTTCATCTTAGGAAATATTCCATCTGTATTAGGCGATAATCTTTGAAAGATGTCACCATTATAGGGTAAAAGCTATTTTTGATGCTTTTGACTACATTAGCGGTAATATTCTCTTTATTTTAACCGCATTAGGTAGTACTATCGTTGGTTTTCTGTCTTAAAAGATGAAGCTAAAGAAGAATTAGGCGAGGTAGAAGTTTACGATCTTTGGTTTAATTACGTAAGATTTGTGATTCCAGTAATTATTCTGGTGACTTTTCTTTAATTCACTCTAAAAATATTTGAAGGCTGTCTTAGATAATTAAGGCAGCTTTTTGTAAAAATAGCAAAAATATCGCTTATTTTTAATTATGTAAAAAGGAACTCCTATGAGCCATTCAGTGATTACCGTTATTGGACAAGATCGTGTTGGGATTGTGTACGATGTTGCGAAGATCTTAGCCGAAAATAACATTAATATTCTTAATATTAGCCAGCAGTTGGTGGAAAATTATTTCACGATGATTATCCTTGTTGACACTGCTCAATGTCTACTTTCTTCCTGAATTCAGCTGCACTGTGTAGCGAAAAAGCAAAGCATTACAATTAGATATTCTGCTTGCAAATGAGCAAATATTTAAAGCGATGCACCGCATTTAGGGGGCGAGATGAGCATTCAATCTAACGAAATTTTAGAAACGATTCGAATGGTATCGGATCAGCATTTTGATGTTCGCACTACTACTATTGGCATTGATTTGCACGACTGCATCGGTAGCGATATTGATGGAGTTGAACCAAAATATTCAATAAAATCACCCGAGTAGGTAAAGATTTGCGGAAACCGCAAGACCTCTCAGCAATATGATGCTGTGTAGACCAACGAATTTCTGTACCCTTTATTGCCCAAATTGCGGCAGCGACAAAGCGGACTTTCTTACGTTTCGATTGCCCAAACCCTCGACCGTGCAGCGAAAAGCGATTGGCGTGTCGTTTATCGGAGAGCTTTTTCCGCATTAGTGCAAAAGGCATGTCGCCCTCTGATGAGGTGTTGATTCGCCTCGATTCAGAAGCAATGAAAACCACTGACATTGTGTAGCTCCGGTGAATATCGGTTCCACTCGTGCGGGCATCAATGGATGCAGTAAAATTAGCGGGCAGAAATGATTAAACAGACCGCCGAAAATTACCCCAGAAGGCTTTTGGTTGTGCCAAGATCGTAGTGTTCTGTAAATGCCGTGGAAGATAATCCTTTTATGGTAGGGCTTTCCACGGTTCGGGTGAAGCCGATCGCAGTGATTAATGTTGGTGTTTCAGGACCTAGGTAGTAAAAAGAGGCGTTAGAAAAATCATGCAACAACATGCCTTACCGAAGTGGCGGAAGTGGTGAAGAAAACGGCGTTTAAAATTACCGTGTAGGTGAATTGATTGTGGCAAGAAGCTTCTAAAATGCTCAATATTCCATTGGTATTTTGGATCTTCCCTTGCTCCAACCCGTGCTGGGTGACCCAGTTGCTCGGATTTTAGAAGCGATGGGGGTTAAGTGTATGTGGCACACATGGCACAACTGCTGCTCATTACCTGAACGATGCAGTGAAAAGCGGAATGATGGCATCGAGTGCGGTCGGTGGTTTGCGGTGCATTTATTCCCTGTTTCAGAAGATGAAGCGTGTGGATTTCCGCCGCAGAACACAGGGCGTTCTCACGTTAGATAAATTAGAACGATGACAGCGGTTTGCCTCGGTGGGCTTGGATATGATTGCCGTCCCAGGTGGATACCCCTGCTCACACACTTATTTCTGGCTATTGCCGATGTGAAAGCTGCGATTGGGATGATCAATATAAAACACTACCGCAGTGCGCATTATTCCTGTTACGGGGTAAAACCGTAGGCGAAAGCGTGAAATTGGCGGCTTGCTTTGCTAGCGCACACGATGATGCTAGTACAAAAGAAGGCTCTTGTGCGAAGTGTTCGTCAACCGCGGCGGGCGTATTCAGCCCCTGTCCAGTCGATGAAGAACCAAATTTTAGGCATAGTAGATAAAAATTTGTTTTCAAACAATTTTAAATAATGTTTTGAAATTATCTTAATTTCTGCATTAGGATTGCCATGGTATGAGAGCAAGAAAATATTTACAGAACTTTTTCCAAATTAGACCGCTTACTTCATAGCCATTGTAGGTGTAATTTGAGCGGTATCATCTTTAACCCTCATATTCGTGGGACTTGTCCCACCTTTTATTTTCCTTCATCAGGCAAAAATCATTTTGCTTTATGCAACAATTAGATACAAAACAAACTACGTAATATTGCGATTATCGCACACTGCAGACCACGGTAAAACTACCCTCGTTGATAAACTTCTTAAACTTTCAGGTACATTTAGATACACTGCGTGGTGATACTGAAGAGCGCGTGATGGACTCAAACGATCTCGAAAAGAGCGTGGTGTGCTACCATTCTCGAAAAACACTGCAATTAACTGGACGACTATCGGTCATTAACATCGTAGATACCCAGGCATCGCGGACTCTCGGTGGTGAAGTTGAGCGTGTGCTTTCAATGGTAGATTCAGTATTATTAGTTGTAGATGCGTTCGATGGTCCGATGCCACAAACGCGTTTCGTAACTCAAAAGCCGCTGACACGGTTTAAAACCCATCGTAGCATCAATAAAGTGGACCGCCCAGGTGCTCGCCCTGACTGGGTTGTGGATCAGCATTTGATTTGTTCGTAAACCTTGGTGCATCCCGACGAGCAATTAGACTTCCCAATCATTTATGCTTCAGCATTAAAACGGTGTTGCGCTTAGATCACGAAGATTTAGCACCAAATATGGATCCTTTATTTGAGGCGATTGTAGAACACGTTTCTCCGCCAGATGTTCACTTTAGAAGAGCCGTTCCAGATGCAAATTTCGCAATGGGATTACAGCAAATATTTAGGTGTAATTGGTATCGGTCGATCAAACGTGGCACGGTAAACCAAACCAACCTCGTAACCATCATTGATTCAGATGGCAACACTCGCAACGGTCGGTCGGTCAAGTATTAGGTCATCAGCTTACGACGTTATGAAGCAGAAGAAGCTTATGCGGGCGACATTATTGCTATCACTGGTTTAGGCGAACTCAACATCTCTGATACATTATGTGATATTAACAATGTTGAAGCATTGCCAGCATTAACTGTAGATGAACCAACAGTAACAGATGTTCTTCTGCGTAAATACCTCGCCATTCTGCGGTCAAGAAGGTAAATATGTGACTTCACGCCAAATCTAGAACGTTTTGAAAAAGAATTAGTACACAATGTGGCATTGCGTGTTGAAAGAAACCGATGACTCAGATGTGTTTAGTGTGTCTGGTCGTGGTGAATTACACTTATCGGTATTGATCGAAAATATGCGTCGTGAAGGCTATGAATTAGCTGTATCTCGTCCAAAAGTAATTTTCAAAGAGATTGATGGTCGTAAACAGGAGCCATACAGAACAAGTGACAATCGATATCGAAGAACAACACCAAGGTGCAGTAATGGAAGCATTAGGTATCCGTAAAGGTGAAGTGCGTGATATGGTGCCAGATGGTAAAGGTCGTACCCGTTTAGAGTATATCATCCCAAGTCGTGGTTTAATCGGTTTCCGTAATGACTTTACATGACAATGACATCAGGTACTGGCTTACTTTACTCAAGCTTCAGCCACTATGATGATGTGAAACCAGGAGAAATTGGTCAGCGTATCAACGGTGTATTAATTTCAAACGGCACAGGTAAAGCATTGGCATACTCACTTTACGCTTTACAAGATCGCGGTAAATTAATGGTAGAGCACGGTGCAGAAATATACGAAGGTCAAGTTATCGGTATTCACAGCCGTTCAAACGACTTAACCGTAAATCCATTGGAAGGTAAAACTCACCAATATGCGTGCTTCAGGTGAGGACGATGCTTTAACGCTTACCTGCACCAGTGAAATGACATTGGAACAAGCGTTAGAGTTTATCGATGATGATGAATTAGTGGAAGTAACGCCAGCTTCCGTACGTATTCGTAAACTTCTTACCGAAGTAGAACGTGATCGTGCAAACCGTACAACCACAAGTACAAGCACGCGTTAATCTGCAAAAGTTTAGGTAGAATTTGATCAACTTATTTAGCCCCTGAATGCTTTAGATTGCAGGGGCTTTTATTTTGTCTATTAGTGCTTAAAAGTATCTAAAGGACAAACACGCATATAAAAAGCTACATACTCTTACAAGCGGTTTTTCTCAAAACTTAGTAATCACATAAAGATTCGGTATTTGCCCTTCTTTTTCAACGACTGGTTTATTCATATGTTCACGGTCTAGCTTCAGCACTAACGCCACACCGATTGCGATATAGATTGAAGAGTAAGTACCGAAACCGATACCGATCAATAACGCAAGTGAGAAGCTATGAATACTCGGACCTCCGAACCAGAATAAGGCTGCTACCACGAAAAAGGGTGGTGATAGAGGTCATTAATGTACGTGAGAGCGTTTGACTTAATGAAATATCAATCACCTCTTGCGAGCTTACACGGCGGATTTTACTGAAGTTTTCCCGCACGCGGTCGAATACTACGATAGAGTCGTTAGTGAATAGCCAACAACGGAGAAGTCGCAGCCACAAAAGTAAGATCAATCTCAATTTGAAGGAGAGAGAAATCCCACGGTAACCAATACGTCGTGAAACTAAGGCTAAAATACCACCAAATGCCATACGCACTTCAAAACGCGTACCAACGTAAAGTAAGAGCATTCCAAGTGTTGCAAGCGTTGCATAGATCGCCCTTGCGTAAGTTCTTCCCCCACGTTTGGTCCCACAAATTCTACGCTTTTTAATCACCGCTTGAGGGTCAATATCTTTATGCACCATATTCATAATTTTATTGCCCCAAATCCTTATCGCCTGTAGATGCAGGTAAGCGGATCGTAATATCTTTTGGCTACCCGTGGTTTGCACCTAATGCACTGCCAAAACCTTCTTTTTCTAAAGAGGCACGCACTTTTTCCAAATCAGCAGGTTGTGAAAAGTGAGGGTTTTCAATCACAGTACCGCCCGTGAAATCTAATCCCCAGTTAAACCCTTTTGGTCACGATAGAAAAATACAAAAGTGCTGTGACAATGAGTGAGAAACCAAAACCAATGAAGCGATAACGCATAAATGGAATGAGCTTTATACGGAAGCTTAATTTTCCGATACGTCTTTTTCTTTCTGAACAGTTGCCATTTTATATCACCTTAAATCCAAAGTTTTTCACGTTTGTTACCACCATATACCAGTTTACAAGCATGCGTGTCCCTGTGATTTGCAGTGAAAACATTGCAGGGATCATTACGCCCTAATGCAAGGTAATCACTAGCCTTTTAACAGGCCTGTGCCCACAGCATAAAGACTAATGAAGTTAAAACAGGTGGTTAAGTTTGAGTCGAAGATTGAGGTAAACGCACCGTTATAGCGCTTCATGAATCGCTTGTTGTACAGAACGTCCATTGCGCAATTCTTCTTTAATGCGTCTCGTAAATCAATACGTTCGCATCCCACGACATCCTACCAGCAACACGATACCGCAATACCTGGCATGGTTGAGGTTGCACCAATTAATGACATTAAACCCCATAGTTAAAAATCATGTGACGGTTAATGCTATGCGAAACAAACACACAAATATTTTGTAGTATACCAAACAGAAAATAATAGTGAGTACTAGCCCATACATCCCCGCTTCTACACCTTTTTCAACGTTATCCGCACCAAGTGACGCACCCACTGTTCGTTCTTCTACAATAACGATTGGCGCAATCAATGCTCCTGAACGAAGCAATACTGCTAAGTTTTGAGCTTCAACAGAAGCGAGTTAATCCCTGTGATCGAATTGGTTACCCAAACGGCTGTTGATGGTTTACCACGTTAATCACTTCTTCGTGTTTTTCAAGGATCACTTTACCATTCGCATCACGACGACCAGAATCCTTGAACTCGCTATAAAAGTGTTGCCATTGGCTTACCGACTGCACTTTTCGTAATCTCTGCCATTTGGTTACCACCATCGCTGTCTAGCTTAATGCTAACTTGTGGTAAGCCACGGTCATCTTTGCCAGAATTTGCATCTATAATATGCTCACCACCTAAACTCGGTTTACGTTTAAGTACCATTGGGCGACCATCTTGCATATATTTGAGTTCTGAATCTGCAGGCACAATCCACGCGTTGCTGCTTCTGGGTTTGCAGCATCATTGACTAAACGGAACTCAAGCGTTTGCCAGTTTACACTAAGCTACTCTTTCGTCACGTGCGGTGTCTTGCACCAGGCAGTTCAACCACGATACGATCAGCGCCTTGACGCTGAATAGTCGGTTCAGAAACACCTAACTCTTCCCACACGTTTACGTCAAAATCGATCAGTTTTTGCTCAATGGCCATATCTCCGAGCAGAAAGATAAACCCGTTGTAGAAAGTAGCAAAAGTTACTTCTGTCGGTGAGTTATAAGTGGCTTCTAGCGTGAGTATGCGTACGTTTTACTAAGCGCACGGCTTATCTGCATCAAAGCAGGTCATTGAAAACTCAATTACAGTTGCAAAATTCTCACCTTTTTTAACCGCTTTATAGCCAATTTTCTCTTTTCGGAAATCACTTCGCAAAGAGTCTTGTAAGCTTTCCTGCTGCTTTTGCATTGCGGTGTTCATGTCTACTTCCATTAAGAAGCGAACCCCACCACGTAAGTCTAGACCACGTTTCATCGGGCTACCACCAATATCCGTTAGCCAAGTTGGTGTCGCTGGAGCAAGGTTTAAAACGCTACTGAATATTTATCACCTAGCACTTCAGAGATTTTTCTCTTTAGCAGGCAATTGTTGATCGTCTTTTTCCAGACGCACTAAGATCGAGCCATTTTCAAGCTGAGTTGCTTTTGGTGAGATATTCAACGATGCAAGGGCATTATTGACTTGAGCCAATGTTTCCGTTGTTGCCTCTTGCCCACGCGTTCCTGAAATTTGAACGGATGGATCTTCACCATATAAATTTGGAAGAGCATACAGACCACCAATGAGCGTAATAATGATGACCATCAGAGTTCTTCCATAACAGGGAATCGATTTAACACACTAATTCTCCTAAAAGTAAAACGCTTGTTTTAAGCACACTAATGCTACTCTAAAAACAAGCGTTAAAATGAGATTAAAGTTTTTAACGCTTTCATTGTACCTTTTGGTAAGGTCGCTACGACGAAGTTACGAGATCATCACTTCGTTGTTGTCGTTTAACGCGATCACGATGTTTTTCGTCTTCAGCACTTACTTTGGTAATTTTACCGATTAAACCACCGCTTGTTAAAATTTCATCTCCTTTGGAAAGGCTTGAAAGCAAGTTGCGTTGTTCTTTTTGGCGTTTAGATTGTGGGCGGAAAACCATAAAAATAGAAAATCACACCGAACACTAGCGAGAATGATCAACATTTCTAAACCACTACCTTGTTGCATAAAAAGCTCCTTAAAATCAATGAGTTAAGTTAAAAAAATATTCTTTTTCCTTATTCTGCCAAAAATCAGCGGGAAAAAGTGCATTATAAAATAGCATAAAATTGATTTTTCACGAGTAGAAAAATTTATGCGGAGGAAAAATAATAAACCAGCAAAAATATTTCCCAAATCTCAACAAAAAAATTATTGACAAATCTCTCACTTTGGCACATTCTCTCTCATCCTTCACGCTAAATTAAATAGCTAAATTATGAATCCTCAAGCAATGATGACCACCATGATTACGATCATTACCATCTTCGTGTAGTGCGGGTCAGTATTGCTAAAAACCAACAGAAAAAGCCCACTACAAGCGGGCTTTTTTGTAGAAAAATTTACAACATCACTCTTTTATCACTCAGGAGAAACTATGCGAGTTCTTAAATTTCGGCGGCACATCGCTTTTACAAATCCAGAACGCTTTATGCAAGCGGCAGACATCATCGAAAAGGCACATTTAAAATCTCAAGCAGCAGGTGTGCTTTCTGCTCCCGCTAAAATTACCAATCATTTAGTCGCCATCGTGGATAAAGCGATTGCTGGTGAATCTTTCGAACAAAACCTTTCTGAAGCAACCGATATTTTCCATCAATATTATCAATGGCTTACATACAGCAAAATAATAAGGTTGATCGTGAGGTTATTAGCATTAGTTGAGGCTGAACTTAAACAAATCCAAGGCGTTGCCCAAGAAGCGGCACAAAAGTAAGTCTCTTCCAGATTCGGTAGCAGCAACCATTCACTGCCGTGGTGAAAAACTTTCAATTGCGATGATGCAAGCGTGGTTTTGAGGGCAAAAGGTTACGAGTAACCAATATCAATCCTGTTGAAAAATTACTCGCTGTAGGGTAGCTATTTAGAATCTTCTGTGGATATTGCGGAATCAACCAAGCGTGTTGATGCCAATGCAATTCCGAAGAAAAATATCGTGTTAATGGCTGGGTTTTACGGCAGGTAATGAAAAGGCGAATTAGTGTTGTTAGGGTCGCAATGGTTCAGACTACTCAGCGGCTTGTTTAGCAGCTTGTTTAAAACGCAGAATGTTGTGAAATTTGGACGGATGTAGACGGCGTTTATACTTTAGCGATCCGCGTTTAGTACCAGATGCGATCTGTTTAGAATCAATGAGCTATCAAGAAGCGATGGAGCTTTCTTATTTCGGAGCGAAAGTGATCCATCCCCTCGTACAATCGGTCCCCTTGTTCCGCTCAATATTCCGTGCTTTAATCAAAAACACGGGTAATCCAGAAGGTAAAGGAACTTACATTGATGGTAAATATTAATGATGATGGCTTAAAAGTAAAAGGTATTACCAACCCTGATAATGTAGCAATGTTTAACGTGTCTGGTTCTGGTATGCAGGGAATGGTTAGGGATGGCTGCCCGTGTATTCTCATCTATGTCAAAGCAGGGGCATTTCGTCATCTTAATTACACAATCTTCTTCAGAATACAGTATCAGTTTCTGCGTGCCAGCAAAATCAGCAGAAAAAGCGTTATCTGCACTAAGAGTGAATTTGCTGCATGAATTAGTAGAAGGTTGCCAAATCCTATTGATGTTATTAAAGATCTTTCTGTCGTTTCTGTTGTTGGTGATGGAATCGCGTACTGCTAAAAGGGATCGCCGCTCGTTTCTTCTCCGCACTTGCTCAAGCGAATATCAGCATTATAGCGATTGCTCAAGGCTCATCTGAGCGTTCTATCTCTGCGGTAGTGCCGTTAAATAAAGCGATTAAAGCCGTAAAGCCACGCATAAACGCTTATTCAGCAACAAAAGTGGTGGTATATGTTCCTTGTTAGTGGGGGCGTTGGTGGTTCATTGATTGAACAAGTGAAAACAACAAAAGGCGTTCCTTGCAAAGAAGGATATTGAGATCCGAGTTTGTGCATTAGCCAACTCAGAAATAAAAATGTTACTCAATGAAAACGGTTTAGATTTAGATAACTGGCAGCAAGATTTAGAGAACGCAACACAGCCATCAGACTTTGATGTATTGCTTTCGTTTATCAAATTGCACCACGTAGTAAACCCTGTATTTGTGGATTGTACTTCAGCACAATCTGTGCAAACCTTACGCTCGTGCGTTAAAGAGAGGCTTTCCACGTAGTGACGCCAAACAAAAAGCGAACACTTCAAGCTATGCTTACTATCAAGAAATGCGTGAAAAATGCTCGTCAGAGTCAGCATAAATTCTTATACAGAAACCAAAACGTAGGAGCAGGCTTACCCGTTATCGAAAACTTACAAAACTTGCTCGCTGCAGGCGATGAAGTTGAGAAATTCGAAGGGATTTTATCAGGCTCACTCTCTTTTATTTTCGGTAAACTAGAAGAGGGCTTAAGTCTTTCAGAAGCCAACTTTATTAGCGAAAGAGAAAAGGCTTTTTACCGAGCCTGATCCACGTGACGATTTATCAGGTGCAGATGTAGCACGTAAATTGCTAATTTTAGCACGTGAAATGGGCTTTTAGCGCTTGAGTTTCGAAGACATTGAAGTGGAAGGCGTGTTGCCAAAAGGTTTCTCAGAAGGAATGAATAAAGAGGAATTTTTGCAAGTGTTGCCAGGAGCTTGATGGAGAGTTCAATAAACGCATTGAAGCCGCAAAGCGGAAGGTAAAGTGCTACGCACTATGTTGGCTCAATTGTAAACGGAAAATGTCGTGTCGCGATTGAAGCGGTCGATTCTGAGCACCCACTTTACAAAGTGAAAAATGGCGAAACAAACGCTCAGCCTTCTTCACCGCTATTACAGCCCAATTCCACTCTTATTGCGTGGTTACGGTGCGGCAATAGCGTAACGGCTGCGGGTATCTTCGCGGATATTTTACGTACCTTGCACGGAGGGCACAATAATGGCAACATTACGCATTTATGCACCCGCTTCGAGTGCAAATATCAGCGTTGGTTTTGACTCTTTAGGGGCTGCTATCTCGCCAATCAACGGTTTTTTTGCTGGGCGATGTAGTGCAAATTGAAGATTGCGATCAGCCATTTGAGCTTGAAAGTGTCGCTATCTTTTGTTCGCAATTACCAAAAAGAGCCGCAAAAACATCGTTTATCAAGCTTATGTGCTTTTGCAGCGAACGCTTTTAAATTACCGTGGCGGCAGGATCAAAAACTTACGCTTAACGCTCGAAAAGAATATGCCAATTGGTTCAGGCTTAGGCTCTAGTGCTTGCTCAATTGTGGCGGCATTAGTTGCACTCAATAAATTCCACGATGAGCCATTTTCAAAAATGGAATTGTTGGAAATGATGGGGGAATTAGAGGGGCGTATTTCAGGATCAATTCATTACGACAACGTAGCACCGTGCTATTTAGGTGGCTTACAATTAATGACCCAATCGCTCGGTAATATCTGCCAGCCGTTACCTTTCTTCGATGAATGGTATTGGGTACTTGCTTACCCTGGCATTGAGGTTTCAACCGCAGAGGCTCGTGCAATTTTACCGAAAAATTACACTCGCCAAGATATGATCCAACAGGCTCGCTATTTAGGCTCTATTCGTCCACGCTTGCCATACACACCAAGATGTCTTTAGCGGCTGCGATGATGAAAGATTTAATCGCCGAACCTTACCGGGAAAAACTTCTACTGCCGAACTCTCCCAACTGTTCGCCAAGGCTGTAAAGATCTCTCGGCGCATTAGCTGTTTGGTATTTCTGGCTCAGGCCCAACATGTTTGCGATTGCACCAGATTTGGGAACACGCTCAAAAATTGGAAGCCTACTTAGAAAAGAATACCTCCAAAAACAACGAAGGATTTATTCATATCTGTAAAGTGGATAATTTAGGTGCGAGAGTGCTGAAATAAGTTTTACAACAATAACTCTAATTAAAACCACTACCAAAATAAATAAAGGCGGGATAGACCGCCTTTATTTCCAAAGTTACTAAAAATTTATAATTCAAACTCATAATAAAAGTTCTTCCACGTGCAAAGTTATAAAGCACGGTTTTATCTGAGCCACCGTTACAAGCAGATGGATCTTTTGCACATTCGATAGAATTATTTAAACTTGAATAATAACGTTGCGAAGCCGCATCATTTCCAGCATCTAATGGATCAACATAACGTTTATCTAACAGATTTTGTACTTCCGCTTTTAATAATCAAATCTTTGATTGGTTCATAGCTGACGTGTAAAATCTAAAAATAATCGGTTGTTTTTCAATCTCTTCCGTTTTTCTTTAACGGCATAGTAAGTTCTATCACCCGCGTATTTAATTCAAAGTGAGATCCGTTGATATATTCTTCTTGAATGGTCGCTCGTTTACTTTTTCCATAATAACGGGCTGCGATACCCAGGTTAATTTTTATCAAACCAGCGTGTCCAAGCTCTAATCTGCCGTAGTCTTTCGGTAGCATTGAAACGCGAGATAAGCTACAACCTTGTTTCAAAATATCTTCTTTTGATGCATTATTAGGACGTGGACTAGCATCGGCATAATTAGTTGGTTGATTCGTACGTTGATAAGCGTAAGAGAAATTCGCAAAGAAACGTCCCATATCATAATTAAGCTTCTAACTCGGCACCGCTTTTTCACGATCGGCTCATAATTTTGATGAGCGATGGTAAAGCGAAAACCATTCGTGTTTGCCCACGCAGGTACAATGCCATCTCGCCACCAAACACCGTAAACAGTATGGATGTAGTTTTTAATAAAACTACGATAACCTACTAATTTCACACCTAATACATCGTCTTGAGTAAACAATCCTTTATAGGTGTTAAAGCCTAGTTGATAGGTTTCCGCCCGTTCAGGTTTTCAATGCAGTATTCACCCCCGCATCAGACACTTGAGAGAAAAACATCTCTTGAATATTCGGCATTCTGTGTGCGTGAATAAGTGAAAAATGGCATAAAAATAATCACTAGTCTCTGCACTTAATGTAGCAGAATGATTGAATGCCTTTTTATGACCTGATTTATGTAAAAATCGGTTCATTAATTTGATCCGCTGTATTTTCATATCAACATACTCACCATTAAACGCATAATGGGTAAAATTAACGCTGTAATCTAAATGATAAATGCCTTTAGAAAGTCCAGTATCAAAATACACCGTTTTAAATTTCTGCTTACCTGAAGGTTGTAAAATCACTGAACGCTGTGGCAGTAAATTACGACTACCTTTTAAATCGTCCTAAATTACTGTAGTTACCTTGATCATGTGAAGCATCATCATAAAAACAAGCTTAATTCTTCTGGAAAAACGGTTTTTACTGTATTCATTAGTAAAATAGTTAAAACCCTAATGTGGTTTTTAAATCGATTTCTTTTGGCAATAAGAAGGTATAGCTGTTATTTATATCAACAATATTGGCCACATTCTTGGTAATAAGTTTGTCTGCAACTTGCCAGCCAGCAAAAAAACCGCCCTTAGGATAAATGGTTTTACCAATGTTATGTGCAGCCATTAAATTAAGATCAAGATAGTTGTGATCATTAAAGTTATAATTGAATTGGTAATTACGGTTTTCTATTTTACGTGAGCCAATTTTGTTATCTAATGTGCGTAATTGTGCTCCTAGCGTATGGTGATCATCGCCATATTCAAATTTTTAACAAATGGCTACACGAGTGTGATTGCAAACTACCCGGCTCAATCGGTGCAACACTATAGTGATCTTTATTGCGTTCAAATGAGTCATTTGTAGAATTTACTTCATCCTGTAATTCAGGTATTTCTTGAGGCTGAGAGCCATTTGCTAATTCTTTTAAAATTTTCTTTCTTGTTTCATTTTTATAGTGATCAAGTTTATAGCGAGATATATTGTAACGTGGCTCATCTGGCGTGTCCTCTTCACTAATATAATCGTAATTTTCTTCTTGTCGTTCAATTCGAGTAATACAGCCTGGGGTTCTTGTTTCGATAGCTCCAGTTAGTTCATTTGTAGTTGTAATGGGATCTGTACTCCCATTAAATATTGGAGTTGGACATTACAAGACCAATGATTTTTGTTTAAATCAGGTGCCCATTGCCCTGCAGGATTTAAAACATAACCCGCATTACGAAAATAAGCTTCTTTTTCTTTCGCTAGAATATCCTGCCCTAATGATGCTAATCGTTCTCCGCCACCGATACGATAATCTTGTGAAACTTCACGTTGGCTATAACCATATACCATGCCTACATAGCCACCATTATCAAGCCATTTTCTGCCTGCAGCCATCGTCATAAAATTGGATTTAGTAGCATTACTTCCCGTCATTCCTTTCAGAATAATGCCAAATGGTTTGTCATCGGTAATGACATCATTAACGCCTAATGTTCTAAAATTAGCACTGCCCGATAATGCATTTATACCGCTTGTTCCCGAAAAGTTACTTTTATTGACATCTACACCTGCAATAAAATTAGGATCGATTGCTGCACCAAATTGAGAACTTCCGCCTGATTGACCAGAGTCTAAGGCTGTAGAATAGAAGGTCTGGGTTACACCATCAACCATAGTATTGACACGACCTAATCCATTTTCGCCACGAATATTTACAGAAACCACACCCGAACCTTTATCTTGCTGAGTAAATGCCCCAGGAATACTCCGAATCACTTGGTCAATGGTTTGTGTTTCCCTAAAGACATTTTCACGCGTACTTTTGGCTTTGGCTTCAGTGAAAGGCTTCTTATCGTTACTCACTTCGCTAGACTTTTACCTGAATTTCATCTAGTACTAAATCTGCATAAGCAAATTGAGCGACCCCAGTAATGATAATGTAATGATGTTGAGCGAAAACTTTTTGCTCATGCTTGTCTCCTTTTATTTTTATGGCCATTTAATGAAAAATGGCTCGCATTTTCTATCTAAAAACCACTATATTCAAATGGTTTTTACCTATCAATTTAAAAATAAATTGCTAAATAAATGAAAGAGAAAGAAAAATAGCAAATAAAAAGCGGATAAAGTTAAATCCATTACTTTATCCGCATTACTTACTAGGTAAATGATATAAGATTAATTTTGATTATTTTGCACAACCACAAGTGTTTACTTTATCTTCGAAACGACGTGCTGCTTCATCCCAGTTTACGACGTTCCAGAAGGATTTGATGTAATCTGGGCGACGGTTTTGGTAGTTTAAGTAGTAAGCGTGTTCCCAAACATCTAAGCCTAAGATAGGGTAGCCTGAAACACCCGCCACCGCTTTACCCATTAAAGGAGAATCTTGGTTTGCTGTTGAAACAACAGATAATTTACCTTCTTCTAATACTAACCATGCCCAGCCTGAACCGAAGCGGGTTGCTGCAGCTTGTTCAAATTGTGCTTGGAATGCTTCAACAGAACCGAAATCACGCTCAATTGCGTCTTTTAATGCACCTTGTAAAGTTGTGCCAGTTTTTAAACCTTTCCAGAATAACGTATGGTTTACGTGACCGCCCACATTGTTACGTACCGCAACACGTTTTTCTGCTGGAACTTGCTCAAGGTTTGAAATTAATTTACCTGGGCATTGTTCTAATAATTCTGGATATGCTTCTAATGCTGCATTTGCATTGTTCACATAAGTTTGGTGATGTTTAGAATGGTGGATTTCCATTGTTCTTGCATCGAAATGTGGCTCTAATGCATCATATGCGTAGCTTAATTCTGGTAATGTGTATGCCATTGTTATTATCCTCAAATATAAAAATAATAGGTAAAACTTGAGTTAAAAACTCGCTGTAAATTCTACCAAAAATAGTCAGTTAATACACTTTAATTTGATCTATCGCAAATATTTGTCATATTTTTGCTAAAAATATTACCGCTTACTTATATGCTTATTTTTATGTTTTTATGACGAAAATAATGGAGAAAAGAATGATCCAACAAACTTTATGCTAATTAAACCAGATGCGACGAAACGCCATTTAATCGGCAAAATTTTATCGCATTTAGAAGAAGCAGGTTTAACCATTAAGGCATTGAAAAAAATCCAACTTACCCGTGAACAAGCGGAAGGTTTTTATGCAGAACATCAAGGGCGCGAATATTTTACCCGCTATTGATTTTATGATTTCAGCCCCTGTGGTTGCTGTGGTTCTGGAAGGCGAAAATGCAGTAGCAAATTATCGTGCTTTAATGGGAGCAACAAAACCGGAAGATCAAAAAGAAGGGACGCTTCGCAAAATGTACGCATTAAGCGGACGTGAAAATTCCGTGCACGGTTCTGATTCTGTTGAATCAGCAGAGCGTGAGATTGCCTATTTCTTTTACATCAAATGAAATAGTGTAAGCGGTTCATTTTTAGAAATCTCTTGCGAGATCTAAACACTTATTTATATATATATACAAAATGCTAGATGCTGAAATTTACTGACCATCAAATTACAAGATACGCTATTTGCTGATCCTCGCCGTGACTATTGTCGCCAAATTAAACAGATCGGTTCAATCAACCAAGCAGCAAAATTAGCTGGTGTAAGCTATAAACCGCGTGGGACAACATTGATGCTAAGGACTAAAAATCAGTCCTAAAACCTTTGCTTGAACGCAGCACGGGTGGGAAACAGGGTGGCGGCACGCAACTGACCAGCTATGCAGAACGTCTGTTGCAACTTTATGATCTGTTACAACACACACAAAAGCGTGCCTTTGACATCTTACACGAAGAGAATATTCCACTTGATAATGCACTGGTTGCAACTGCAAAGATCTTCTTTAAAAACTAGTGCAAGAAATCAGCTTTTCGGAAAAAGTATCAGGGGTTAAAACAAAGGGAGCATTAGTTTGGGTTGATGTAATATTGAGGGGATGAACGAGCCGATTTGTGCTGTTATCACTGAAAAAAGTAGCAAGCGGCTTGAGCTCACACTTGGTCGAGAGGTGATGCTATTGATTAGAAAGCTCCTTGATTAAACTCAATGCACACAACCCACAGGTCTAAACGATCTAGGAGAAGAATTGTCACTATTGAGCAAAATGAATGATGATAATAGAAATGCAACAAACGACGTTCTGTGCAACGACTGAAAGTGATTTTTCAGCTCAAGTAGGTGAGCAAATTCCACTGATATAGGCCAGAGCAGATCATTTTGGCGGCTATTTAATACAAAAGTCTGCCCGAAGGCAGACAGGAGGTAATTTCTGTATCTGGTGTTATTATAGCATTATATAAAAATATAATAGCGATATTTATTTTATCGCTGATAGTTAAATTACGCAATAAATTGAGATGTTTTTACCTTTTAATTAGAAGTACAGTCACTGAATATCTAAATGTAAAATAAATGTTACAAGAGGGGAAAAAGGTGAAAGGCAGTTTTTCCTCTCTTGATTTTACTAGAACAGTTTAGCTAAAAGTGAGGGTGACAATCGCAGTACCATCTTTTCAATTTTAAACTTACCTTTATATAAGGGCAAAAATGCTTAATTTATCGGCATATCCGTCAAATGGCAGTGCCGCGACAAAAGAAAGAAGCAATTAAATGAGTTGCTGCGGGCTTGGTTGCAAATGGCAATGTTGAAAATGGTTATGAAGCAGGGTATGCTTGCACGTGAGCAACAAACTTCAACCTTTTCTTAGAGCAATGGGATTGCCATTCCTCACGGCACGTTAGACACGCGTGGTTTAGTGAAAGAAACGGGCGTGCAAATCATCCAATTCCCACAAGGCATTGAATGGGGTGAAGGCAATACAGCTTATGTAGCAATCGGTATTGCGGCAAAAATCGGATGAGCATTTAACCTTACTTCGTCAATTAACTCACAGTGTTAAGCAATGAAGAAGCGCTGAAAAATTAGCAAAAACCCAAGAGTGTGCAAGAATTTGCAGACATTTTAAGTGGCTAAAGAAAACCCTTCCTGCGATTGCGAGAAAACCTTTCTTTAAATATCGACACTTCAAGCCTGATTACTTTATCGGCAGTAAATGCGGGTAAGTTACAAGAAAAAGGCTATGTTAATCAACAGTTTATCAGCGATGTAGTGGCTCAATCTCCGCTTGCGTTAGGCAATAATGTGTTTATTGTAGATAGTGCAAAAGGTAATTTAGCCAACGGTATTGCAGTGGCACGTAGTAGGCAAGGTCAAACTTTAGTCAGCGTTGCGACTGTTGATAGCGGCTTAGAAACACAGCTTGCTCGTCTATTAAATGCGGACTCGCATTCAATTAGCGAGCAGCCACAGCAGCACAAATCGTGGCGTTATTCAACGGTGAAAGTGGTATCTGTTTCTGCAAATCCTGCAGCAAATTCGACCGCTTCTTCAGCTGGTCAAGTGATTGGTACATTTACCGTACGTAACGAAAACGGGATTCACGCTCGCCCATCTGCGGTGTTAGTACAAACGTTAAAACCATTTGCGAGCGAAAAATTACGGTTGAAAAACTTGAGATCGTGGCACAGCTCCAGCGAGATGCGAAAAAAGCACAATGAAAGTAGTAGCATTAGGGTGCTTCGAAAGGTGCTCGCTTACGCTTTGTGGCGGAAGGCGAAGATGCTCAACAAGCAATGGAAACGCTTGCGAAAGCGTTTGAAACAGGCTTAGGTGAAAGCGTGTCATTCGTACCAGAAGTGACTGATACTATCGAAGGTAATGTAGCTCAAACTGCACCAACTACCGCTCAACCTGTAGCAAAGACAAAGCACCTGTTTTTGCAGCTGAAGGTGCGCTAGACGTCACGTTTGTGATTCAAAACGAACACGGCTTACACGCTCGTCCAAGTGCTGTGTTGAGTCAATGAAGTGATATGCTCAAGTGAAGTGCAAAACGTTGATAAAAACTCACCGCTTGTAAGTGCAAAAAGCTTAATGAAGATCGTGGCACTTGGTGTCACCAAAGGCTACAACCTTTACGTTTTGTGGCAACGGTGAAGATGCACAAGCAGCATTAGATGGCATTGGTGCTGCAATTGCGGCTGGTTTAGGCGAGAAATAAGGCGGTAAAAAATGCGTATTGCAACGGTAACATTAAATCCAGCTTTTGACTTAGTCGGTCGCTTGGCTCGCATTGAAATTGGTGAAGTAAACACGGTAGAAACCCTTGGTTTATACCCAGCGAGTAGAAACATCAATGTAGCAGTAGCTGATTTAGGGTGCAAAACTTTCTGTAACAGGCTTTTAGGCGAAGAAAACCAAAGTGATTTTGTGCAAGCCTTTGCTCAAAAGTGGCGTAGAGATAAGTTCTACCGCATTACAGGTAAAACACGTATCACGTGAAAATTACCGAAACAGAAGCAGATGTCACAGATCCCTAAACTTCTTAGGTTTTTGAAATTGTGAACAAGATTGGGAAGCGTTTTACTCGTCAAAGCCAAACTTGGGAAAGCCAATATGATTTAGTAGCAGTGTGTGGTTCACTTCCGCGTGGCGTAACGCCTGAGCAGTTTGCGGCCTGGTTAGAAAGCCTCCATCAACAAGGCTTAAAAGTGGTGTTAGATAGCTCAAATGCAGCATTAACCGCGAAAACTTAACCGCTCATCCTTGGTTAGTGAAACCAAACCGCCGCGAATTAGAAGTTTGGGCGGGACGTTCGTACATACAATTGAAGAAGTGATCGAAGCCGCTGAACAATTACGTTCGCATGGCATTGAAAACGTGATCATCTCAATGGGCGAAAAAGGCTCTGTGTGGCTTAACAGCGAAGGCGTATTACAAGCTCAGCCACCACGTTGTGAAAATGTGGTGAGTACCGTTGGTGCAGGCGACTCAATGGTAGCAGGCTTAATTTACGGTTTCAGCCAAGGTTGGAGTAAAGAGAAAAACCTTAAGTTTTTGCAAGTGCAACATCTGCCCTTGCAGTTTCTACAAAAGCAACGTGGGCATTAGCGATAAACAGGTGTTAGAGCAAATTTTAGCCCAAGTGAAATTAACCAATTTATCAACTTTTTAATAGGAATAGCGTATGAATTTCTCATTTATTTTTCCTGCACAACTGGGCAAAAAGCACGTGCTTTTTCTGGTGAATGAAGCACTGAGTGCAGCAGCAAAACAGCAAGGGCATTCATGTGGTTGCTGCAGATCAGGCTGATTTTCATCGTCTTAGTTTGACGAGCAAATTCCAGCAGACAGCAGCAGGCAAACAAGGGGCTGTAGCTTGAATTAGACAAAGCCTTTGCAAATCCAGAAGCAGCCATCAAACAAGCGGTAGAAAAATGCAAAAATATTTGCAAATGCGACCGCTTCATCATCACTTTCATCAAGTGGTGTGAAAAACATCGTGGCGGTAACGAGCTTGCCCAACGGGTGGCTCACACTTTATGTCAGCTGAGGCGATTGAGAAAATTATGCTAAAAGCTCAAGGTTGGAACGTACGTGTAGAAACTCGTGGTACAAGTCGGTGCAGATAACCCTATTACCCCAGAAGAAGTGGTAGCAGCCGAATCTCGTCTTTGTGGCGGCAGATATTGATGTACCATTAGATAAATTCAAAGGTAAATTGATGTATCGTACTTCAACAGGCTTAGCGTTGAAGAAAACGGCACAAGAGTTTGAAAAAGCGTTCAAAGAAGCGAAAGTGTTTGAAGGTGCAGCAACGAGTGCGGCAACAGAAACCAAAACCGAAGAGAAAAAAGGTGTGTACAAACACTTGATGACGGGCGTGTCGCATATGCTTCCGCTTGTGGTTGCTGGTGGTTTATTGATTGCCGTTTCCTTTATGTTTGGTATTGAGGCGTTCAAAGACTGAAACCGATTTCGCAGGCTTGCCAAAAAGCGTTAATGGATATCGGTGGCGGGTGCGGCATTCCACTTAATGATTGCCGTATTCGCAGGTTATGTGGCGTTCTCAATTGCATGACCGTCCAGGTTTAGCGGTACGGTCTTATCGGCGGTATGTTAGCTACCACTGGTGCAGGTATCTTAGGCGGTATCGTTGCAGGTTTCCTTGCTGGTTACGTGGTACAATTCTTGAATAACATCATCAAATTACCACCAAGTTTTTACCTCGCTTAAACCGATCTTAATTCTACCGCTATTTCTGGTGCCGCCATCGTTGGTTTTGATTGATGATCTACCTCATCAACCCACTGTTAAAAGCGTTGATGGACGCGTTAGTGGACTGGTTAAACACAATGGGGCAAACCAATGCGGTAATTTTAGGTCTTATTCTTGGTGCGATGATGTGTGTGGATATGGGTGGCCCTGTCAATAAAGCGGCTTATACCTTCGGTGTGGGCTTAATCGCTTCACAACAATATGTGCCAATGGCAGCGGTAATGGCAGGGTATGGTACCACCTATTGGTATGGCAATCGCAACACTTGCATCGCATCTAAATTTACATGCAAACCAACGCGATGCAGGTAAAAGCGTCATTTGTATTAGGTCTATGCTTTCATCTCTGAAGGGCATTACCATTCGTGGCGGCTGAGATCCTGTAGCATGTGATCATCTCATCTGTATTAGGTGGTGCAACGGCTGGATGCAATCTCAATGGAGCTTAGGTATTACCCTTCAAGCACCGCACGGTGGTTTATTCGTAATTCCATTTGTATCACAACCATTGATGTACTTAGGTGCAATCGCATTAGGTTCTGTGGTGACAGGTGTAATTTACTCTGTCATTAAAGCAAAAAGCGGCAGAATAATTCTGAACTTTTGCAAATAGCCTCTTAGCACGTGTTAAGAGGCTATTTTACTTCCATCTTTACTTATCTTTTTCGGCTTTGACTTTTAAAAACTTTGCTTTTGTGCTATTTTTCTACACCGATTTTTACCTTTTTCGGAATGGAACAAAATGAACTTAACAACAAAACAAAGACAATTTTTAAAAGGCTTGGCACACCATTTAAGTCCCTGTGGTTATGCTGGGGTAACGGTTTAACTGAAGGTGTGTTGAGCGAAATTGATAACGCATTAAATCATCACGAGATTGATCAAGTGAAAATTGCCGGTGCAGATCGTGAGTAAAAACAGCTCAATTATTGATGCTATCGTACGTGAAACCAACGCAGTAAACGTACAAAACGATCGGTCACGTGTTTATAGCTTTATCGCCAAAGTGATGACATCACACTGCCAAAAAGCAACAAAATCAATTTAATTAAAATGGGCAGCCTCTTTGAGGTCATGGGCATATGCCCATTTTCTTTCTTTAAACACTATTTATGGTCAATAAACTCTCTTTTATACCGCTTTAATGCTTTGTATTCCGCTCTTTGTCTGGGCAACAGGTTGGCATTGGGTTAATGATGCTCATTTAATTTCAGGCTTCGATACCTTTATGTATTTCTTAACCGAAAGCGGTTCAGCACCTTATGCTTTAGATTACCTGCGATGTGTTTATGTTATGGCTAATGTAAAATTAGCAGCAAAACGATTACTCTTGGACTTTTAGTGGGCATATGTGCTACTTCTGTGATCGCACGCAAGCAGATTACCGTATAGCAAAACATACTTTTTGCTGAGAGCCTCGCCCGTATATGGTGCAAATGATGGTGGAGAAGCTCAAGCCGAGCAATTTTTATGAACTTTCACGTGATGAACGAGCGGTGATTAGTCGCACAACATTACCAAAACCACGACCTTTCCCGCTGGTGTAAAACATCGTGAAGGGGAAACTAGGCTATTCATTCCCACATCAGGGACATACGATTTTTGCGGTTTCGTGGCTACTCCTTTTTGCGGGGGCTTATTAATCGGAATACGTTCGCAAGCGGTCGTTTTTGCTCAAGGTTTGCATTGGTTTGGGCAGCGTTAATGTTAATCAGCCGTTTGCGTTTTGGCATGCATTATCCAATCGATCTCTTTATCAGCACCTTGACTGCGTGGATATTCCATTGCGTCCTCTGTTTGGATTATCCCTTTTGCAGAAAGATTTTTCATTATTTAAAAACGAGGTTAATATGGCGGTTTATTACGGCTTAGACATCGGCGGCACAAAAATTGAGCTTGCGGCTTTTCAATGAAAAATTGGAAAAACTGTATAGCGAACGCGTGCCAACCCCGCAAAACAAACTATGAAGATTGGCTTTATACCGTCGAAACATTAGTGCGTAATGCTGATGAAAAATTTGGTGAAAAGGCTTTGTTGGCTTAGGGCTCCCAGGCTTTGTAAACCGTGAAACTGGCGTGGGTGAAATTAACTAATATTCGCGTAGCAGATGGCAAAAACCATCTTAAAGATTTAAGTGAACGCTTAGGGCGTGAAGTCGCGGCGAAAAAGACTGATGCGAACTGCTTTTGCTCTTTCTGGAAGCGTGGGATGAAAACAACAAACAATACTCCACCGTGCTTGGTTTAATTATCGGCACAGGCTTTGGTGGTGGCTTAGTATTTTGATGGCAAAATTCACTCTAGGTCCTATATCGGTATGGCGGGCGAAGTGGGTCATATGCAATTAAACTACCACGCTTTAAAAAACTACTCGGTTGGGATAACGCACCAATCTATGATTGCGGGCTGTGGCAATCGTGCCTGTTTGAGATACCTATCTGTCAGGTCGTGGCTTTTGAAATGCTGTTCCAATCGCTAGAAAAGAGACGGTAAAAGCCAAAGAAATTATCGAGCGTTTCTACGCAAAAGAGCCGAAAGTGGTGGCATTTGTTGAGAAATTTCATCGGGTGATGGCGATCTCAATCGTAAATTTAATTACCATTTTTAGACCCTGATATGATCGTCTTTGGCATGTGGGTTTATCAAACTTTGATTACATTTACGAAGCACTACCAAAAAAGCGTGCCACTACACTTAATGCGTACGGCAAAAGTGCCAGTGATCAAAAAAGCGATTCACGGTGACTCAGGCGGTACACGTGGCGCAGCTGCGTTGTTCTTAAAATAAGTAAGCTAAGAGTGGTAAAATATCCGAGGATAAGCTGTTATCCTCGGTTATGTAGAAATTCAGCTCCTTTGGAGCTAGGAGTAACTCAAAAATGCTAAACATTACCCCCATCCCCGCTCTATCGGACAACTACATTTGGGTTATAGCTCAAGAGAACCAAGCTATTATTGTTGATCCTTCGAAGCTAAACCTGCATTAGATTATCTTGCAAAACATTCGCTAAATTTAACCGCGATTTTGCTCACACATCATCATCACGATCACGTGGGCGGTGTAAATGGAATCAAACAACATTATCCGAACATTCCTGTGTATGGAGCTGCTGAATGCCAAGAGTGGGCAACTGAGATTGTGGAGCCCGAAACGCATTTGATATTGTTTGGCTATGATGTTCGCGTGATTGAAAGTGCAGGGCACACCGAACAGCACATCAGCTATCTGTTTGGCAACGAATATCTCTTCTGTGGTGATGCATTATTCTCAGCAGGTTGCGGGCGAGTTTTCACAGGCGATTATCAAGCCGAATTTGATGCACTACAACGTTTTAAAGCCTTGCCGACTTTTGTGGAAATTTTCCCCGCTCACGAATATACGGTTAGCAATCTAAAATTTGCCGAAGCGGTAATGCAACAAGCTTGTGCGTTCTTTGAATATCAAGAATTAGCCGCAATAAAACGCGAACAGCATCGCCCAACTTTACCGACAACGCTTGAAAAAGAGTTAGTAATTAATCCGTTTTTACAGGCGGAAACTTTGGAAGAATTTATCGAATTGCGTCGGAAGAAAGATAATTTTTAGTGATTTTTCCTAAAAATGATAGGATTAACCTTTAAATAATACAAAAATAATATAAAAATGAAAGACACTCTACGTATTGCAACCTCATCAGAGCCGTTAGCACTTTGGCAGGCAATTTTGTTAAAAGCAGAATTAGAAAAACATTTCCCTGAATTAAAGCGTCGAATCTAGTCACAATGGTGACCAAAGGCGATATTATTTTAGATACGCCATTGGCAAAAATTGGCGGTAAAGGCTTGTTCGTGAAAGAGCTGGAGTTGGCACTGTTAGAAAAATCAGAGCATGACATCGCTGTGCATTCGATGAAAGATGTGCCGATGAGTTTCCCTGAAGGTTTGGGCTTGGCGGTGATTTGTGAGCGTGAGGATCCGCGTGATGCCTTTTGTTTCTAACCATATGCGAATTTGGACGAATTGCCAGCAGGAGCCGTGGTGGGGACTTCAAGCCTACGACGCCAATGTCAGTTAATGGCGAAATATCCGCATTTAACCGTGAAATCATACGCGGTAATGTGGGAACGCGTTTAAGCAAGTTAGACAATGGTGAATATGATGCGATTATTTTAGCTTCGGCGGGTTTAATCCGCTTAGGAATGCCTGAACGCATCAAAAGTTTTATCTCCGTTGAGCAATCGTTACCTGCGGCGGGGCAAGGTGCGGTGGAATTGAGACCCGCATCAATGATGAACGCATATTGAACTACTCTTGCAAAAATTAAACCACGAAACGACCGCTTGTTGTGTGAAAGGCAGAACGTGCAATGAACACTCGCTTGCAAGGTGGCTGTCAAGTGCCAATCGGTGGTTTTTACGACCATTGAAAAATGGCGAAAGTTATCGTGAAATGCTTTAGTTGGAGCATTAGATGGTTCGAGCATTATTCGAGCTGACTAGGCAAAGCCTCCGTGAGTCGAAAGCAGAAGAGCTTGGGGTGAAAATTGCTGAGCAATTGCTTGCACAAGGTGCTGATAGAATTCTAGCTAAAGTTTACGCTGAATAAGTTTATGAATGTATTAGTGACTCGCCCCGATGCACTTGGGCAAGAGTTGGTGGAGTTACTCAACCAACAGCAGATTTTCGCTTTGCATCAACCGCTTTTTACGCTAGAAGCGGGGCGAGAATTACCGATTTTACCTTCGCTTTTTCGCACAAATGCAGGCGATTATGTCTTTGCCGTAGTCAAAAATGCGATTGATTTTGCATGTAATACGCTGGCTGAAACAGGTTTTCAAATTCCGCCGTGATCTGCAATATTTCTCGTGGGGATGACGAACTGCCAGTTATTTTTGCTGAAGTCAGAACAAGCGGTCAAATTTCCGATCCATTTTGAAAATAGCGAGAGGCGTGTTAGAGCTGCCAGAAATGCAAGCACTCAAAGGCAAAAATCTGCTGATTTTGCGTGCGGATAGCGGGACGAGAATTATTGGCCCAAGAAGCGGTAAAACGTGGGCGATAGTGCAGAATGTGGAGTGTTATCGTCGCGTGCTGATTTCCGAACAGCTTTGCTGAGAAAATCAGTCTGCTAAACGTTCGGGCATTGATACCATTGTGATTACAAGCGGTGATTTTAGCGACCTTAGTAGAGTTGACCGCTAATGGAGATCAATCTTGGCTGTTTGAGTGCCAAGTTGTGAGTGAGTTGACAGATGCGACTTTAGCTAAGCAATATGGCTGGGAACGTGATAAGATCATTGTGTCGCAAAAAGCAGATAATCAAACTTTATTAGATGTATTAGTAAATAATAAGCGATAACAGCTTGTTTTTCGTGAGAAGAGGTATTATGTCAGAGAAAAATACGCCAAATTCGGAAGAAACGCTAGCACAAGCGGTCGAATCTTCGAAAAATTTGCAGAAATTTAGCTTCTGCAGGCGTGATGCCTGAAAGAGTTGTAGTGAAAAAGAGGGGCACGGCAATCGGCTTATTAGCTTTATTAGTTGCATTAGCTGTTGGTAGTGCAGGGTATTATTTCGGCACTGAAAAAGTAGCTGAAGTGAATACACAATTGCAGGCTTTAACTAAAGTAGCAAGTGCAGAGAATACTATACAAGCGGTGGATTTTTCAAAAGAAAAAGCACAATTAGATGAGCTTGCAGGGCAGTTACGATAAAGCCTTAGAGCGTATCGCTCAATTAGAAAAAGAGCAGGGAGCTTACTCTAGCCAAATTCTTGCGTTACAAACTCAAGTTGAAAGCGAGCTAATTCAACGCAAGCGGACTCAAGTGCGTGGTTGCTTTCGGATGCCGAATTTTTGATTAAAAGCGCATTGCGTAAAGCTCAAAATTGATACAGATAGTAGACACTGCTCAAAGCCTGTTAGAAGAAGCAGATGTAAGCGTTGGCAAAAAGTGACAGCAGCATTATTTATCCAAGTGGCTCAAGTTCGTACAGCAATTCAAGCGGATCTCACAATTTAAAAATGTTAATCAAGTCGATCAAAAATGGGATTAATGCAACGTTTAACAGCATTGGCAAACAACTTGGATGATTTACCAATGTTGGAAAATGAAAAGTGTGAATACCACTCGAAAATGCGGGCGAAGTGAGTAATTCAATTGACGATTGGCAGCAAAAATATTGAGAAAACCGCAAATTCTTTTTCTTGAGATCATTTCATCCGCGTGAGCGATAAAAATAAAAATGACGAAAGGTTTTATTGCACCAAATCAAGAAGTTTATGCGTGAAAATATCCGCTTACGTTTACAATTAGCCATTTTAGCAATTCCACGTCAGCAGAATGCACTTTACGATAAATCGTTAGAAGCGGTTAGTACTTGGATTCGTAGCTATTTCAACACGCAAAAATGAGAACGTGAAAAACTTTCTAAAAGAGTTGGATGAGTTGAGTGAACAATCTATCTATCTTGATGTGCCTGGAACAATTGCAGAGTTTAAATGTGTTAAACAACATCTTGAGAAAAGAACCTAGTGCAATTAGACAAAATTGAGATTAAGGAAGAAAAAAAGAGTCATAGAGCCTTCAAAAATAGAAGAAGCTAAAGCTGAACCTGCTCAAGAAACAATCACGGATGAAAAAGTAAGCGAAAAGCCTGCTGAAAAATCAAATGAGCAATCTATTAAAAGATGCTCAAGCACAATAAGGAGGAGCTATGTTTCGTGTTCTCTTTTTTTAATGTTATTAGTGCTTGCAGCTTTAGTAGCAGGTACCTTATCTGGCTGGGCAGCAAGGTTATGTGCGTATTGAAACTGATACCAAAATTATTGAGATGAGTCTTGTCACCTAGTACTTTTTCTTTGCGACTGCAATGGCATTGGTTTATGGCATTGAATGGCTTGTTCGCCGATTCTGCCGCTTAAGCAAAGGTTCGTATGATTGGTTTTTGTATCGTAAACAAAAACGAGCTCAACAAGAAACTTTGGAAGGTTTAATGCAAATGAGCGAGGGCAATTATTCTAAAGCTGAGAAATTGTTCAGTAAAAATGCAAAATATGCTGATGAGCCGCTCATTAACTTTAATCAAAGCAGCAGAAGCCGCACAACAACGTGTGCGACGATTTAGAAGCAAATAAATATTTAATAGAAGCAAGCAAAATTGGGCGAGAAAATAATGTGCAGTAGAGTTAGTTCGTGCAAAAATTCTTCTTCAACAAGGCAAACTACCTGCAGCTCGTACCGCAATTGATAGCTTATTGAGCTTGTGCCAAAATAATACCGAAGTATTACGCCTAGCTATTCGTATTTACCAAGATTCAAAAGCCTATATGGCGTTAGATAAAATCTTGGAAAGCATTGGGCAACGCAGTTTTCCTTTCCTGAGAAGAGTATGAAGCTCTTGAACATTTCGTAGACGATGGATTACCGAGAAGTGATGAACGAAACAGGGCAAGAAGGATTACTCAGCTGGTGGGAAGAACAAACTAGCCGCCGCCGTAAATCTGTTTATGCACGCGTAGGATTGATTAAACGCTTAATCGATAGTGAAGATCACGAATCTGCCCAAGAGCTTGCCTTCGAAACGCTCAAAAATATGAAGATGAGCAACTTGATGGTTTATTCGAACAATTAACCCGCTTGCAAATCGATGAAGGGAGCAAAAACTCATTAAATTATTATGTAAAAACGAATGGCAAAAGCCGATGTGCATTACACCGATGATTACGCTAGAGTATTAGGCTACATTTATGCTCCGTGAAGGTGATTTCAGTCGTGCGAAAAGATTATTTTGCAAACTTATTAGAGCACCAAGAATGTATCGCAAACGACTCGCATTATGGCGTTATGCGTCGCTGAACAAGTAGGCGACACAGAACTTGCCGAGAAAATCCGCCAAATTAACTGAAGAAAGTGAATATTGCGGAGAAGGTGGAAGTTAGAAGAAGAGTGAAGTAAAAGTCTAAAATAAAAGAATTTCTAATATTATTGAAAAATAAACTGTAGAAGATCAAACTCAATCCTGACAGTCTCCTGTTTAAAAACTCGTGCCTGTCAGATTAATTTTAAGTTTAGATCTCTTTTCTGCCTAAGTACGTTTCTCCATCTATCAAGTAATGTTTCCATTTTGAGTTCTTCCGCAATACATTTTATTTTGTTCTATAGACACGTCAGATTAGGCATACGTTGATTTTTGATTAGTAATTTCAACCCCACCTTTGTTCTGCTACTTATTGATAGTGATAAAAGATATCACAACTTATGCCCATAATTTTACAGGTTTGCAAGATGTTACCTAATTCTTTGGATAAATGAAGTAAATCTGTCTTGTATCTACTATGCCAACGGGAAACTCTCACTTTTTTATTTTTGATTTATCAGATTAAGCTTCAGAGTTTATTCACATTGAAAGAACTTGGTAGTTGGGAAATGTTAGAAATGGTATATGCACATTTAAATGTAGATCCTCTATTGGAACATGCAACAAAGTCGAGATTTACGGTACATTTACGGAACATTCGAAAAATGAACCAAGATTAAGACTTGTTGTAGTTATAAATAATTGATTTAAAAGTAAATTGTATGGCACGCCCCAAAGTTCGAACCTGTTGCCCACGCCTTAGAAGGGCGTTGCTCTATCCAGCTGAGCTAAGGGCGCATTATTAAGATAATTATTTAAGAAAGGATTTCTGAAATTAAAAAGAGTGGTCGGCGAGATAGGATTTGAGACCTACGACCCACTGGTCCCCAAAACCAGTTGCGCTACCAAGCTGCGCTACTCGCCGATAATTGGTTTTCATTATAGAGATATCGATTGGCTTGTCAAATAAAAATCGCTATATTTCTATCAGATGATTGAGTTTTATGCGTTTCAAAAATTTACTTATCAAAAAGCCTGAGAAAATAGCAAACGTCATATCATCATCCCCTCACTGAAGGAGAGTTTATGACTGCCAGAATTATTTCAGGTACTGAATTATCTAAAAACATCAAAGCCAATATTGCAACCAAAATTGCGGGACACATTACCCAAGGAAAGCGTGCTCCAGGGTTAGCTGTAATTTTAGTGGGTGAAAATCCTGCATCACAAGTTTATGTTGGCAGTAAACGCCAGTAGTTGTGAAGAAATCGGTATTTTTCTAGATCTTATGACCTACCTGAAACAACATCTGAATCTGAACTACTCTCTTTAATTGATGAACTTAATCACGATAACGCTATTGATGGCATCTTAGTTCAATTACCTTTACCAAAACAGATTGATTCCACCAAAGTTATCGAAGCGATTGCACCACATAAAGATGTGGATGGTTTCCACCCTTACAATGTTGGTCGTTTATGCCAACGTATTCCAACTTTACGCTCTTGCACCCGTATGGCGTGATGAAACTGCTTGGCTACAGGGGGTAAATTTATATGGCAAACACGCGGTAATTGTAGGAGCCTCAAATATCGTAGGCAGACCCATGGCATTAGAGTTATTGTTAGGTGGTTGTACCGTTACAGTAACTCATCGCTTCACACAAGATTTAGAAAGCCACGTTCGCCAAGCAGATATTTTAGTTGTCGCAGTGGGTAAACCTGAGTTTATTAGTGGTAAATGGATAAAAAGAAGGTGCGATTGTGATTGATGTAGGGGATTAACCGTGGGTGCAGATGGCAAACTAAAAGGTGATGTTGCTTTTGCAGCTGCTGCTGAACGAGGCTGATTTTATTACTCCTGTACCGGGTGGCGTAGGCCCAATGACGGTAGCTATGTTGATGCAAAAATACTTTTACAAGCGTATGAACAACACATAGTGAATGCATCATTTTGAGAGCCTAATATTGAATAGTATTAGGCTTTTTTATTTCTATCTCAAGTGGTTAATTTTTACAGCACTTTTACAAAGTGTTAAACTTACTACAATCAAATTTTAAGGAATAACAAAATGAGTGGTGCTGAATTATTGGTCAATGTGACTCCAAGTGAAACTCAGGTAGCATTGGTCGAAAACAGGATTTTAAAGAGGCTTCATATTGAGCGTGAGGCAAAACGTGGGATTGTAGGCAATATTTATAAAGGGCGAGTCACCCGTGTATTACCAGGGATGCAATCGGCTTTTTGTGGATATTGGTTTAGAAAAAGCTGCATTTTTACACGCTTCGATATTGTTTCGCACACCGGAATGTGGACGAAAATGAAAAACAATTTGTGGTAAAAACATCAGCGAGATTAGTACGTGAAGGGCAAGATATTGTGGTACAAGTCGTAAAAAGATCCGCTTGGCACAAAGGGGCTCGCTTAACTACTGATATTACCTTGCCTTCTCGCTATTTAGTCTTTATGCCTGAAAACAGCCATGTAGGCGTTTCGCAACGTATTGAAAGCGAATCTGAACGAAACCGTTTAAAAGCTCTCGTAGAGCCTTATTGCGATGAATTAGGCGGTTTTATTGTTCGCACTGCAGCGGAAGATGTAAAGAAAGAAAGCCTTGAGCAAGATGCCGCTTTTTTTAAAACGTTTATGGCGAAAGTGTTGAGCGCAAAGATACTCCTACTAAATCAATGCTTTATGGTGAATTGGCATTAGCACAACGCGTATTACGAGATTTTGTTGGCACACATATTTGTTCGATTAAAATTGACTCCAAAACTACCTACGAGCAAGTAAAAGAATTCTTATCAGAATTTATGCCAGAGCTCACAGACAGCGTCAGTCTTTATTCTGGTACGCAAACGTTGTTCGATGCGTATGGTGTTGAAGAAGCACATTCAACGTGCCTTAGATAAACGGGTGAATTTGAAATCGGGCGGCTATTTAATCATCGAACAAACCGAAGCGATGACTACCATCGATATCAACACGGGGGCGTTTGTCGGCTCCGCAATTTAGCTCGCACACCATTTTCAATACGAATATTGAAGCTACGCAAGCTATTGCTCATCAACTGCAATTGCGGAATTTAGGTGGCATCATCATTATCGACTTTATTGATATGCAGATGAAGAGCATCGTAGCACGTACTAGAATCACTTGAGATGGCATTAAAAGGCGACCGTGTGAAAAACCAATGTGAATGGCTTTACCCAACTTGGTTTAGTGGAAATGACCCGTAAACGTACGCGTGAAAGCCTTGAGCATATTCTCGCTGCGACTGCCCTGCTTGTAAAGGTCGTGGCACGATTAAAGCGGTGGAAACGGTTTGCTACGAAATCTTACGTGAAATTGTAGCGAGTTCATCACTTATTCAACACTGAAAAAGTGCGAGTTTACGCTTCAAAAAGAAGTAGCAGAATATTTAATCAACGAAAGCCATGCCTCCCTTGCTGAACTTAGAAGCCTGGCAAGAAAGTCGAGAGTAAAATTAGAGCCTTATTATCATCAAGATCAGTTTGATGTAGTGGTGATGTGAAAGTTACAAGCGGTCAAATTTCGCAAAACTTTTGCTAATTTTGACCGCTTGTTTCCTACCAAATACCAGCAAAATCCGCTATAATCTCGAGCGTTTTTCCCAAAAATTTAACCCAAAAGGTAAATCACGTCTGCAAGTAGAAAAATACAGAATTAGATCTCAAATGGCGAGATGATTGCTCGTCGTGAAAAATTATCGCAATTGCGTGAACGCGGTAATCCATTCCCGAATACTTTCCGTCGTGAAGATAAAGCGGTAGATTTACATCAAAAATATAACGATGTTGATGGCGAAGAATTAAAAAGAAAAAGCGATTCCAGCGGTGGTAGCTGGGCGTGTAATGTTACGTCGTGTGATGGGTAAAGCGACGTTTTTATCACGATTCAAGATGTCAGCGGTCAAATTTCAGCTTTTATGTGGCACGTGATAACTTACCTGAAGGTGAATATCAAAAATCCGATCAGCTTTATTAGATTTAGGCGACATCGTTGGCAGAAAGGGACGTTATTCAAAACCAAAACAGGTGAATTAACTGTGCGTGCTAGCGACTTCCAGCTTTTAACTAAAGCCCTTCGCCCATTGCCAAACGAACATACAGGCTTAACCGACCAGGAAACCCGTTACCGCCAGCGTTATTTAGACTTAATTGCGAACGAAGAGTCTCGCCGTGCGTTTGTGATTCGTTCAAAAGTGGTGTCGGGAATTCGTCAATTCTTCTTAGATAAAGACTTTATCGAAGTGGAAACCCAATGTTGCAAGTGATTCCAGGCGGCGCGGCAGCGAAACCATTTATCACGCACCACAACGCATTAGACGTGGATATGTATTTGCGTATTGCCCCTGAGCTTTACTTAAAACGTCTTGTCGTAGGTGGCTTTGAGCGTGTGTTTGAATTAAACCGTAACTTCCGTAACGAGGGCGTCTCAGTTCGTCATAATCCAGAATTCACAATGATTGAATACTACCAAGCGTATGCGGACTACCACGATTTAATGGACAACACCGAAGAATTATTACGCAAATTAGCGATTGATATTCTTGGAACAACTACCGTACCTTACTGCGAATATACCTTTGATTTCGGCAAACCGTTCGAGCGTATCACGATGCACGATGCGATTGTGAAATACGGTAACGGCATTAAACGTGAAGATTTAGACAATTTCGAAAAATCAGTGAAATCGCGAAAGGTTTAGGGTATTGAAATCCAAAAATCTTGGGGCTTAGGCTCTGTAGTGAATGCCATTTTTGAAGAAGTGGCAGAACATCAATTGATTCAACCAACCTTTCTTAATGGCACATCCTGCGGAAATTTCACCGCTTGCACGTCGCAACGATGAAAATCTGAAGTGACTGACCGCTTTGAATTATTTATTGTGGACGTGAAATTGGTAACGGATTCTCAGAATTAAATGATGCGAAGATCAAGTCAGAACGTTTCACGCACAAGTGGCTGCGAAAGAAGCAGGCGATGATGAAGCGATGTTCTTTGATGATGACTTCGTGGTAGCCCTGAACACGGTTTACCACCAACAGCGGAGAAGGCTTTAGGCGATTGACCGTTTAGCGATGATTTTGCAAACGCACCATCTATCCGTGATGTGATCTTTATTTCCCGCAATGCGTCAGAAATAAATTAGGTTAGAGTGAAAAAGGCATCAATCTGTTGGGATTTATGCCTTTTGTTTACTAAAAGATACTTAATTAGTGATATATACTTCTGTATTTATTCTTATAATGCTTGCTCAACAAAAGCCACTAATTGAGATTTTGGTAAAGCACCTACCTGTGTTGCAACCACTTGGCCATCTTTTTGAAAAAGAATTAATGTAGGGATTGAACGAATACCAAATTGTGCTGGCACTTGTTGGTTCTCATCTACGTTCACTTTTGGCAATTTTCGCACGACCTGCAAACTTCTGTTAACTCATATCTAAAATTGGTGCTACCATACGACAAGGACCACACCAAGGTGCCCAGAAATCTAATAATACTGGGACATCTGATTTTAGTACTTCTTGTTCAAATGTTGCATCGGTAACTTGTAAAGTCATAATTAATTTCCTTGTTTACATTATTTTAAATAAAAGAAAAACACCACCGAGGAAATCCGTGGTGTTCGGCTGACTTTCAAGATAAGGTTTCAACCAGCTAATTTCAAGTCTATTTTTCCAATTGCTTTGATAATTTTATTCTTTATCTTTCAGGTAAAATCAGATTCAGTACAAGAGCTAACACTGAACCTACGGTAATTCCAGATCCAAAAGACTTCTTTAAAGAAACTTGGCAATTTATTAAGCAATTCAGGGCGAGTTGTAACGGCTAAACCACAGCCGATGGAAATCGCAATAATTAAAACCGTTACGTTTTTGAACGTTCTACCTTTATCAAAGCATTTGAATACCTGCGGCGATAATCATCGCAAAACCTATCACACAATACACCACCGCGTAAATGTTTGCCTGTAATCTCTGTTTGAGTGGCATTACCCTAATGCTAAAAGTTACCGCTTGATTCCACAATGGCAACTAAATAAGCAATCGACATTCCAATAATCCCCGAGATAGGGAATGCTAAACCGAAATGTAAAGGTTGAGGAATGGCAACAATTTCTGCATTTTTGACCGCTTCAAAGCTAATCCAACCGAAGGTTAATGCCACAACATAGCCTACCATCATACCAATGACGATAGCCGCAGCAGAGAAAATTCCTTGCCCCATTGAACTAAAATTACCACGAGCACAAGCACAAAAGTTGCCATCGCAAGATTAGCAGGATCGGCATAATTCACATCGTCTTTTTGACCACCTGCAAACCAATCTACCGCTACAGGGATAAGGCTTAGACCAATCATCATAACGACAACACCAGTTACCACAGGTGGGAATAATTTACGCACATAAGGCATAAAGAAGCTTCCGATGACCATTACCAGTGATCCTACTAATGAAGCGCCTAAAATACCCGCCACGCCGTGCTCACTAAAAAACCAATTGCCAATGCCGCCGCTACGAACGTAAAACTGGTACCCATTACGCTTGGCAAACGCAAACCGATAGGGCCAATCCCGCGGCATTGAATAATAGTGACAATACCTGAAACTAAAAGGGCTGCATTTACAAGCACAATGGTGTCTGGCGTTGGAAGTTTTAACACATTGCCTATAACGAGAGGAACCGCAATGATACCACCAAGTGCAGCAAGAAGATGTTGAAGAGCTAAAAGAAGGGTTAACCCGAAAGGAGGTTTTGAATTAACAGGATAACGTAAAGTTTACATATAAGCCCTCATATAAAAAAACTGAGACGAATTATACGAGCTAGCAGTCAATTACGCAAACGATTGCTAGGCAGATTATATAGGTATTTCGCATTGGGATAATGGTTTATGAATCAGAAACACTAAGTAGAATAATGATTGGTATTATGTATATTCAAATAGCTATATTCGCTTATGATGCTCTACTTTTAATATTTGAATGTTGATTCACATGACTATCATAATCGGCTTTTGAAGCCTTTTTAAAATCACGCGGATATTGTTCTCTTTGGCATAAATTTTGGCGAAATCTTCAATTAGTTCCAGTACATCACAAGCAATGTAAGCGGTATGTTCTGCATTAATAATCACCATTGAGTTAGGTTGAATATTTTTAAGCGTTTTCTTGATTGCGGCTTTTATTGAGGAATGAAACCTCTTCGGCTAAATCTAAGGTGGATTTGTGGAGGCATCAGCAAGTTCTTCTCGGCTTAGATAGTAAGCACGTTTCATATTGCCGTGCAGAAATAAATAGGATACTGATAACCAATCCAAGCCCCACGCCTTTGAGCAGATCGAAAAGCACCACCGCAACCATAGTAACGATAAATGGGATAAATTGATAAATGCCTTTATGCCAGAAAAGTGTTTGAAAAACTGTTGGGACGAGCAAGTTTATAGCCAACTAAAATCAATACAGCTGCAAGAGTGGCAAGCGGGATTTGGTTCAGAAAGTAGGAATAGCCAGCACACAAATGAGTAATAAAACGCCGTGAATAATGGTGGAAAATTTATGTGTAGCTCCTGAGTTGGCATTTGCCGATGAGCGGACAATGACTGCTGTAATAGGCAATCCGCCAAGTAGCGAGAAATAATATTGCCTACGCCTTGAGCCCGTAATTCTTGATTGGAATCGGTAAGCCGGCGTTTTGATGTCCAATCGATCAGCTGCTTCAATGAGAGTAAGGTTTCAATCGATGCAACAATCGCAATCGTTCCCCCTGTTACCCAGATAGATGGATGAGTGAACCCATTGAAAATCAGGAAAAATCACGAAATCTTTTTAAATCTTGCCAAGAAGAGAGAGCAGGGTAAATGCACTAGCTGATTTTCAGGGCACGGCTAAATGGCTATCTAAAGCAATAAAAAAGATTATTTAGCAAGACGCTAACAATCACTGCAATCAACGCGGAAGGAAGTGGTTTTATCTTTTTGAGTTTAGCGGAATGATCCCAACCAAGCATAATGGACATTGAAAGCAGCGTGATAATCAAGGTGCCAAGATGGATGTTAATGAAAAGAGTCCGTTCCCTTGAAAAGCAGTTTATCCAGTGCCAATCGCATAAGGTAGCTGTTTAACGATAATTAAAAAACCCAATACCTGCAAGCATTCCTTCAATTACAGCATACGGGAATATAGTTGGTAATGCTACCTGCTCGAATCACACCCAAAATGAGCTGAATAACGCCTGCAATAATGCCCTGCACATAGAAAAGCTCAAAGCTACCGAGTTGCATAATTGCACTCTAATACAATCGCCACCAAGCCTGCTGCTGGCCCTGCCACACTGATATGCGAAGTGCTCAACCAGCCGATAATAATACCGCCAACAATGCCTGAAATAATTCCTGAAAGCGGTGGAGCACCTGAAGCAAGGGCAATACCTAAACAGAGTGGTAAAGGCGACCAGAAAAACCACCAATCCAGAAGCAAAATTTTGTTTAACCAGTGAGGATTTTGAAGTTTTTTTGGTGCACTGTTTGGGGCATAGCATCCTCGAATAAAATGAAGTAAAAGGATAAAAATAAGTAGTTATTTTACGCCTGATTTTTTGCAAAAATTTTTGCTATATATCAGATTTTGACAAAATTTTTGAAAATTCCTTTTTCTGCTCAAAATTTCTGCAAATTCCTCAGTTAAAAATTTGCAAAATTGGGATGATCTCTTTAAACTTTCGGATATTTTTGTGTGTTTAATTAAAAGAACTTTGTTATGACCGAATCTCGCATCACACTTTCAACAGATACACTCTGCTAGGACAGCAACTCAAGCAATCGCGTGAAGCACTGCAATTATCTATTGAAGATGTTGCACAAAAAACAAATCTTAAAAATCGCATATTGAATCGCTCGAAAACGATATTTTTATTTTGCAAAATGTAGCACCGACCTTTGTTCGTGGCTATGTGCGTAACTATTTGCGTTTTTACGGCTGCCAGAAGATCTGGCTTCAAGCGTAAACTATGGTGAGGTAAAAAATTCCAAAAGAGGTATTACATAAAACCCTCAGCTGGGTAAAGTGGTGCAAAGATCGCAAAAATTTATGGGTAAAATATCTCACTATTTTTGTGCTATTAGCTGCGATTGGTATGACATTGCTTTGGTGGTGGCAAGATTACCAACAAGAGCAAGAAAACCGCGATCAGTTTGTAAACAATGCTGTGCCTAGTTGAAACAACGCCTGCAACGAATAATACGATTGAGATTACCTCACAGGAGACACCAACTCGAACCAACAGCTCAAACTGCGGCACAAGCGGTCGAAAAATGCGGAAAACATTGCACCTGTGGTAGAGCAAACCCCAGCTCAAGCACAGTCTGAAACCTTTGCACAGTGGCAAATGTTGAAAACGAATACAACACAAACACACCAATCACTGCAACAGATGTGTTAGCTCAATCTACCGCTGACAAATTTCAAAATAGTGCAGCTCCAGCAGTGGAAAGCTGCCATCGGAACGATGATTTACGCATTGAAATTACAGGTAAAGAGAGTTGATTACCGTTAAAAGGTTCTCAAAGCAAAAAAGTTTAGCTGAAAAATTATACAATAATGGCGAAGTGCTAACCTTCAATGGCAATGAGCAATATCGCTTGACCATTGGTGCACCAGCAAATGTGAAAAATTTATTATAAAGGGCAAGAAGTACCGCTTAAAAATTGATGGACGCGTGGCACGTATTAAGTTGCCATTAGCACAATAAGGGTTGAATTAAATATGTCAGCAGTACAACATTCTCCAATTAAAACGTCGTGAGTCAAAAAATCTGGGCTGGCAAAGTGCCTGTGGGGGGCGATGCGCCGATTTCTGTGCAATCAATGACCAACACTCGCACTACTGATGTGGAAGCGACGGTTGCTCAGATTAAATCGTTAGAAAAAGTTGGGGCGGATATTGTTCGCGTTTCTGTGCCAACGATGGACGCAGCTGAAGCTTTTCAAAGGTGATTAAACAGAAAGTCAATGTACCGCTGGTTGCCGATATTCATTTTGACTACCGCATTGCGTTAAAAAGTAGCGGAATACGGCGTAGATTGTTTGCGTATCAATCCAGGTAATATCGGCAACGAAGAGCGTATTCGTGCGGTGGTAGATTGCGCAAGAGATAAAAATATCCCCATCCGTATCGGCGTCAATGCGGGCTCACTAGAGCGTGATTTGCAAGAAAAATATGGTGAACCAACACCTCAAGCCTTGCTTGAAAGTGCGTTACGTCACGTGGATATTTTAGATCGTTTTAACTTTGATAACTTCAAAGTGAGCGTGAAAGCTTCAGATGTTTTCCTTGCGGTCGAATCTTACCGCTTACTTGCAAAACAAATTGTACAGCCGCTGCATTTAGGGATTACCGAGGCAGGTGGCGCACGTGCAGGTTCTGTAAAAATCAGCAATTGGCTTGGGCTTACTGCTTTCAGAGGGCATTGGCGATACCTTGCGTATTTCATTGGCGGCAGATCCTGTTGAAGAAGTGAAAGTCGGCTTTGATATTCTTAAGTCGCTTCGTATTCGCTCACGTGGAATTAACTTTATCGCTTGCCCAACCTGTTCACGCCAAGAGATTGATGTGATTGCAACCGTGAATGCATTAGAACAGCGTTTAGAAGACATTTTAACACCAATGGATGTATCGATTATCGGTTGCGTAGTAAACGGACCTGGCGAAGCATTGGTTTCTGACTTAGGCGTAACAGGCTCAAACAAAATGAGTGGTTTTTACTTAGATGGTGTGCGTCAAAAAGAGCGTTTTGATAACGATAAATTGATAGACCAGCTAGAGGCGAAAATTCAGTGCTCGCGTGGCAGAACAATCGCAGCGAATTATGATTACACCTGCGTAATTTAAGATTATTTTAATTTAAAAAGGACAATATTGTGGCAAAACAATTCAGGCAATTCGTGGAATGAACGATTGCTTTCCAACAGAATCCCTATTATGGCAATGGATAGAGGCTAAAGTACGTCACGTTCTGGCAAGCTATGGCTATTCAGAAGTTCGTATGCCCATAGTAGAAAGTACACCACTTTTCGCTCGTGCAATTGGTGAAGTGACCGATGTATGTGTCAAAAGAAATGTATACATTCTGGGATAACGATGAGCAATTAACACTCAGTCCGGAAGGCACAGCAGGGCTGTGTGCGGGCAGCGATCGAACGTGGCTGGATTTATAACAACGAGCAACGTTTGTGGTATATGGGCCCTATGTTCCGTCACGAGCGTCCACAAAAAGGGCGTTATCGCCAATTCCACCAAGCGGGCGTGGAAGTGTTCGGCATTGCAAAACTCCTGAAATTGATGCGGAATTGATTATTTTTAACCGCACGTCTTTGGAAAAGAATTAGGCATCGATCAACATGTTTCACTGCAATTAAATTCAATCGGTTCACTTGAAGCTCGAGCAAACTACCGCTCAGCGTTAGTAGCATTCTTAGAAAATCATCAAGATTTAATGAGCGATGAAGAGAAAGAGCGCTTGGTAAAAACCCACTGCGTATCTTAGATACTAAAAATGAAGCCCTTCAAGAAGTGCTAAACGGTGCACTCGAAGCTATTAGATTATTTAGATGATGAAAGCCACGAACATTTCAAACCAACTTTGCAGTTTATTAGATGCAATGGGCGTGAAATATGAAATCAATCCAAAATTAGTACGTGGTTTAGATTATTACAATAAAACTGTGTTTGAATGGGTCACTTCACGCATTAGGGGCACAAGGTACTGTTTGCGGAGGTGGTCGTTATGATGGCTTAGTGGAACAACTTGCGGGCATGCAACCCAAGGCGTTGGCTTTGCAATGGGCTTAGAGCGTTTAGTGTTGCTCGTACAAGAAGTGAATAAAGAGATCACACTTCCATCAAGCGATCGATTTATATCTTGTTTATGCAGGCGAAGGCACAACATTAAATGCCTTCCAAATTGCGGAACAAACTGTACCGAATTACCGCAAGTACGGGTGATGACACACTGCTCTGGCGGTAAATTCTCAAAAACAATTTAAACGCGCCGATAAAAATCGAAAGCTAAAATATGCATTAGTGATTGGTGAAAGCGAAGTGCAAGCGAAGACTGTTGTCGTGAAAGATTTACGCAATGGTGCAGAGCAAATTACCCTTAGCCAAGTTGATTTAATCGCAACCTTAAAAACATATTTTTAATAGGAAATTTCAATGAGTAGCGAATATCTTAATAAAAACCGAAGAACAGCAGTTCGAAGAAGCGAAGAGCTGGTTTAAAGAGAAATAGCACGCCAATTTTATTAGCTATCTTTTGTGTTTGCCGCGGCAAGTTTTGGCTGGAACTCTGAAAAGCTTTCTACCGTTGAATCAGCGATTCAGGCTTCAACTTCTTACCAAGCGACAATGGAAGCTTATGAGCAAGATCCCTGTGAAAAATCAACCGCTTGTACAGAAATTCTTAGAAGAAGCAAAAGGCACAAACTATGCGATTTTTATGCAGCTTGAAGAAGTAAAAATGCAGTTGCAAAAAGCTGACTTTTGCAACGGCGAAAAAGCTTATTAGAAGCGGCATTGAAATGAAGCAAAAGATCCGTCATTACAAGCGATCATTCGCTTTCCGTTTAGCAGCAGTAAACTTCCAATTAAAAGAGTTTGATGCAGCATTAGCTCAGTTAGATCAAATTAAAAGATCAAGCGTGGCAAGCGCAAACAACTTTTTGCGGCCGATGTTTTAGCGGCTAAAGGCGACAAAGAAGCGGCGAAAAAGTGCTTATGAGCAGATCAAAAGCTCAAACTTCAGGACAAGAGCGTGAGTTGATTGAATTAAAAATCAGCAATTTATAAGATGTAAAGTGGGATTGTGCAAACAATCTCTAATCATAAAAATTAAATGTAGCGAATATTTTTCGTTTATAATGGCGATAGTTTAATTCTTTTCTGGAGGCATTATGAATAACTACTCTCTTTACAAAAATTGGAAACAAGAATTCTTTGGTGGTTGGATTAGAAATCTGAGGCAACATGGTTGTTGTGCTTTTTCTAACCATTCAAATTGTCATTTTTCATTATTGAACCTGATTCGTGGTTGGCAAACCATTGCGGCAATTACAGGGATTCTTTGTGTAGTGTTCGTTGGGGAAAGGAAAAATCAGTAACTACTTTTTCGGCTTCATTTCCGTATCGCTTTACGCTTATATTTCATACACCTTTTGGGCTTTATGGCGAGATGATGTTGAATTTGCTGGTGTATGTGCCAGTGCAGTTTATAGGATTCTATTTCTGGAGTAAAAATATGACTTCGGAAAAATACGCTTAACCAATCGGGTGCTCAAGAGGTTATTGCTAAAAGCTCTGACGCTTAAACAATGGATTTTATTGCTAATTATCACCCCTATCGGTACACTGGCTTACATTGCTGAATATCTAGTTTATCTCGGCAGTTCAGCAGCGTGGTTGATGGTGCAACAGTAGTCATTTCTATTGTGGCACAAGTACTTATGATTTTACGCTACCGTGAACAATGGGCGTTGTGGATTTTGGTAAACTATCATGACCATTTCGCTCTGGGCGTATATGTATTTCCATCATGGTGAAACTAGCACGCCATTGCTTGTGATGTATATAATGTATCTCTGTAATCCAGTTTATGGTTACTATAACTGGATTAGAAATTGGAAAAACGCCATAATAATATTGCTTACACGTAGATGCAACTTGTTGCGCCTTAAAATTCTTGATAGATTAATATAGTGCAATAAATTGCACTTAATCTTAATACTTATGCCAAACACAATTTTTATTTACGCCAAATCACTTCCACATGCTCAAATTGAGCAATTTAGCCTGCTTGCAGATGCAAAATGCATTGGACAAGCGGTCTATTTAGATTATCAAATTACATTTTTTGAAAGCAGAATCGGCTGCTTGCGATCCAAAGAAAAACGCTCGTGAACTGAAGCTCGATCTTGCTGATTTAACGGAAATACCTGATTTCAGTCAACAAGGTTTGCTGTTGATGGATATGGATTCGACTGTAATCAAAATTGAGTGCATTGATGAGATTGCAAAATTGGCAGGCACAGGCGAAGTGGTTTCAGCAATTACCGCAAGTGCGATGCGTGGCGAGTTAGATTTTGAACAAAGTTTACGCAAACGTGTGGGTACGCTTGAAAAATTCTCCAGAAAGTATTTTTGCAAAAAAAGTGCGAGAAAATCTACCGCTTATGGAGGGCTTTGAAACGTTGGTTGCAACGCTCAAACTGCAAGGCTGGAAGATTGCCATTGCTTCTGGCGGTTTTGATTATTTTGCCGATTATCTCAAAGAAATTTACGGCTTAGATTATGCTGTTTCTAATCAGCTTGAAATTATCGACGGAAAACTTACAGGCAAAGTGCTTGGTGAAAGTAGTAGATGCACAATATAAAAAGAGACACTTGAAATGCTAGGTGCAAAAATATCAAATTCCTGCCAGCCAATGGGTTGCAGTGGGAGATGGAGCGAACGATTTACTTGATGCTCAAAACATGCTACTTTAGGCGTCGCATTACACGCCAAAACCCAAAAGTACAAGAACAAGCGAAATTTGTGGTAAACTTTGCAGACTTAACAGCGATTTTTGTTGTTGTTAAATGCAAAAACTATTTTTGATAAATTAAGAGGAAAGTAAAATGCCATCTTTTGACATTGTTTCAGAAATTACCTTACACGAAGTGCGTAATGCGGTGGAAAAATGCCAACCGAGTATTACACACGCTACGATTTTCGCGGTGTAGAAGCGATAATCGAATTAAATGAAAAATGAGACTATCAAAAATTACAACTGAATCGGATTTCCAATTAGATCAATTGATTGAGATTTTAATTGGCTCTTGCGTAAAACGTGGTATTGAGCACAACTCTCTTGATATTCCATCTGAAAGCGAACATCACGGCAAACTTTATAGTAAAGAGATTAAACTAAAACAAAGGGATTGAAACCGAAATGGCGAAGAAAAATCACGAAGTTGATTAAAGATGCAAAAATTAAAGTGCAGGCACAGATTCAAGGCGAGCAGGTGCGTGTTACAGGGTAAATCTCGCGATGACCTTCAATCTGTTATTCAACTAGTGAAAAGTGCGAATTAGGACAACCGTTCCAATTCAATAACTTCCGAGATTAATAAACAAGCGGTGAAGTTTTCTCTCAAATTTGCAAAGATAACAGAGAAATCTCACCGTTTTTCAAACTGGAGGAAAGAAAAATGAGTGATGAGAAAAAGCTGGTTTAAAAACATTAGAAAAATATGACCAATTTTGCGAAGAACTTGGCGTTAATCGTGGTGCCTGCAGGGGTTGCGTCCCTCGTTGCGAAATTTGATCCTGAACCAGAAAAGTCGAATGAAAAAGGAGAAAAAGAAGAATAGTAGACAAAAAGAGTTGATAATGTTTGTTGGAGAAGAGCAGACGTAATCTGACAAATCACATTAAAAGTGAGAGTTTCCTGTTTAGAATATGAGTGTCAAAATCAATTTAAACAAAAAAGGAAACTCTCATGTTTTTATTCTAATAACCTTCTCATTAAACTCAATATTGGTTTATTTTTATTTATCCGAAGAATTAGGTAATATCTCGCAAACCATATAAAAATTATGGGCATAAGTATGATACTTTTTATTACTATTAACAAGCAACAGAATAAGGTGGAATTGAAGCTTACTTAATCAAAATCAACGTGTATCTAACCTGAAAAAACTCGATGAGAGAGTTGAGCAAGTCGTGGTGTAATTTGCCTTAGATAATCCTATTTTTAGATAGGTTTGTGTTAGCAATGACCCTGAGTAAACAAGGTATTTTTGTTTCGCAGAAGGCGGCATTCCATTTAGTTACACAATTTAGCCTCATTTCAAACCAAGATTAATCGCACTTGAGAAGTCTATTGTCGAAAAAGGCATTATCTTAACTCAAGGTTACCTCGGCCTCTAAAGATCTTTTCTATGTAGACAACCCTCAAAGGCACAGGACATCTTTACCGTAAATCTTTATCGATACTTATTAAGGGCTATCCTAGACAGCTTACTTAAACTTGCCTTAGCTTATTGTTTTAAAATGGAAATTTGAGTTTTTAAATCTCTGTGATTAAAAATGCTATTTACATTCTTTAAATATAACCCAAAGAGTGCTTTGGGGATGCCATTAAACTTTAGTAAATGATGTTTTCTCATTTGGCTATCTTAACCTAAATAGAATTTCTAGTCGTTAGTTTGCTTTACATAAAATAAAGCCCTGATAAACAGGGCTTTATTTTTAATAAGCTAAGTTTCTATAAAAATGTAGAAATTAGTATTCTAATACTGCACGACGGTTTTTCGCGTAGTCAGCTTCAGTATGACCCTAAAACCGCTGGTTTTTCTTCACCGTAAGATACAGTTGCGTAACATTTGATGCACCTTGTTGTGCTAAGTAGTTTTGTACTGCGTTTGCACGACGTTGACCTAGTGCAATGTTGTACTCTGGAGTACCACGTTCATCAGCATGACCTGCAACAGTTACATTTGCTTTAGTCGCTTTTTAATAATTCTGCGTGAGCATCTAATAATGTACGGTATTCACCTTGAATATCGTATTTGTCAAATGCAAAGTACACGGTGTTGTAACGAGTTTGTAAATCTTGTGCAGACATACCACCAAATTGTTGTGCTACACCATTTGCATTTGCATTTGCATTTGTTGCTGCGTTGTCTGAAGATGAGCTACATGCCGCTAATACGAAAGCTGGCGCCGCTACCATTAAAACTTTAGCTAGTTTTTTCATTTTATACTCCTAAGAGAAGATTATTGTTTAGTTAAATACGGTGACCAAGCAGGAACTTATATTGCCCTCCTGCACCAGGCAGATTTGCTTTAAAACGACCGTCTGCGGACACCAATTGTAGCACTTTACTCGTACCTTTGGTAGAGCTATAAATAACCATAATGCCATTTGGTGAAATACTTGGGCTTTCATCTAAAAACGTTGAACTTAAGACTTCCGTGCCACCCGAAGTGAGATCACGTTTTACCACTTTATCTCCAGCAATCATGATTAAATTCTTGCCATCAGCAGATGACTTAGCTGCATAGGAAAACACCGCCTCCTACATTGCTTACACCACCACCTGATGCACTCATTCGATAAACTTGTGGTGAACCTGAGCGGTCTGAGGTGAAGTAAATTGAACTACCATCTGGTGACCAACTTGGTTCAGTATTATTTCCTGCATTTGCAGTTAATTTGCTTGGCGTACCGCCATTTGCACCTACAACATAAATATTCAATTCACCATCTTGGTTAGATGCAAAAGCAATTTTTGAACCATCTGGTGAGAATGCTGGTGCACCATTATGTCCCTTTAATGCAGCTACGACACGACGGCTACCCGAGCGAAGATCATGAACAACAACTTGTGCTTTTTTATTTTCAAAAGTCACATACGCTAATTTACCGCCATCTGGTGCCCATTCTGGTGACATTAACGGCTCTTTACTTTTAACTACGCTAAAAGCATTGAAACCATCATAATCAGAGACGCGTAACTCATATGATGATACACCACGTTGTACTACATATGCAATTTTTGTTCTAAATGCGCCACGAATTTGCGTGATTTTTCAAAGACTAAATCACTCACAGTGTGAGCGCCTTGACGCATTTGTTCCGCTGGCACATTAAATGCACCTTGATCTAATACCGTAGCAGGTGAACTTAACGTATCAACTAATTGGTATGCGACATTATAACCACCACCCGCTGGCGTTACTTGTCCGACCACTACCATATCTACACCAATATCAGTCCATTGTTGTGAAACTACTTCACTTGCGGAACCTGGTTGAGCAGGCAGTTTAGCTCGATCAATAGGAGAGAATTTACCACTGTTACGTAAATCGTCAGCAATAATTTGACCTATATCTTCGTTAGCACTACCTTTAAAAGGAATAACAGCGATTGGTTGAGCCATACTCACACCTTCGTCTACCGAAATCACCACATCCGACTCGGCTTTAGCAATGTTAGCACTACATAAGAATGCAAACACGCCCATTATACTCGCTAAATGCGATTTAAACTTCATTTTTTTAACCTCTAGGTTATTATAAAACTTTTAATCCAAATTTGATGATTGGCGATTTATAAGTATTATAAGTCGGATCATCTTTTGCTCTTGGCACACTTTTGTGCACGAGTAATAGCCGCCACCGCAGCACGACAAATATCCGGTGGGCCAGAAATCACTTCGTGACTTGAAATGCGTCCATCTCGTTCAATGTTGATTTTTACGCGGCATTCACGGCCACTAAAGCTTGATCAACTTGGTACTCGCGTGATAATTTTTGTTTAATTAAACGCTCATAACCACGGTCTGCCGTACCTTGTCCGTCCCCCAGACCTTTACTGTTACCATTACCCGAAAGACCAGCTGAATTTTTGTTTCCCCTTTCGCGGTTGAGCCACCACCAATATCGCCACCTGATAAGAAATCATCTAGTGCTTTATTATTTTGCTCTTGCTGCGGCTGCTTCTGCATCTGCTTTTAGCCTTAGCATCAGCTGCTGCTTTGGCTTTTCGTTTTCGCTTCTGCAGCAGCCTTCGCTTTTGCCTCTGCTGCCGCTTTTTCTGCATTCGCTTTTTGCTTCTTTTCAGCCTTCTCTTTAGCCTCTTTCTCAGCTTTTGCCTTCGCTTCTGCTGCGGCTTTTTCTTTTGGCTTCTTTTTCCGCTTTTTAGTTTCGCGTCTTGAGCTGCTTTTTCCTTAGCTTCTTGTGCTTTTTCTGCTCTTCTAATTTCTTCTGCTGTTCTGCTTTTTGAAGGGCTTCTTTCGCTTTACGCTCTTCTTCAGCTTGTTTTGTTGCTGCCTCTAAACGCTTTGCTTCAGCTTCCGCTTTTAGACCAGCTGCTTCGGCTGCTTTTTACGTGTTGCTTCTTCTTTCTGTTTCTCAAGCAGCTCTTGTTTTAACTGGTCTTGACGCTGCTGCTCTTTTTTCAACTGTTCTTGCTTGATTTGCTCTTGTCGTTTTTGCTCTTCTTGTTTTTGCTGAGCTAACACTTGAGCCTGACGTTGTTCTTCTAAAAGCCTTTTTCTCGCTCCCGTTTTTCAGCAAGTTCGGCTTTAGCTTGTTTAACTTCTTCAGCAACCCCTTCTTTTACATCTTCGACAGGTTTTGTCTCTTCCACAGGTTTAGGTTGAGCATTCCCTTTTCTATCTGATTGTAATCGACTATATTCTGCAGCCACTTGCCCTGTATCGACCATTACCGCTTCAAACTCTTCACCATCTCCACCATTACCGCCTGCAGCAGGCGGTACGTGATATTTGTAAACAAAGAGCCTAATAGAAGCAAACCCAATTAAAAGGGCATGCAATAGTAGGGAGAGAATGATTGCAAAATTCAAGTCTATCGTTTTGAGATCTCACACGTTATCCTTGATGATTATTGACCTTGAGTCATTAAGCCTGCTTTTTCAATACCTGCTTCTTTTTAATAATACAATACCTTTAATCACTTCTTCATAAGGCACGCTTGCATCACCTGCAACTAAAAAAAGCGTATTTTCATCTTTTTTAAATTCTTCACCAGCAAATGAAACCACTTCTTGATCGCTGAGTTCTTCGCCATTACTGCCAGTAACAAAGTTGCCACCAACTTTTAATTTATATAAACCGACACCCGCCACTTGCAAAATCACAGGGTTTTATCTTCATTGGACACAGATTGGCTATGTTTATCTTCTGGTAAATTAACTTCTACGCTTTGGCTAATCACTGGTGCTGTTGCCATAAAAATAAGTAAAAGCACAAGTAAGACATCTAAGAACGGCACAATGTTAATTTCAGATTTAATATCCTTACGTTTACGACGGTAAGACATACTTCCTCTTTGTTTAAAATTCTGGTTATCACTAACATTTTGCGATAAGCGGTCATATTTTTATCGCACTTTTGCAAAATATTTAACAAAAAAACGACTACTTATTTTTATTTATTTTTAGAGAATGCTTGACGATGTAAAATCGTTGTAAACTCATCAATAAAGTTTGCATAGTTTTGTTCTAATTTATTCGCACGTAAGCTTAAACGGTTTATAAGCCATTACTGCAGGAATTGCCGCAAATAAACCAATTGCGGTTGCAATTAACGCTTCGGCAATACCTGGTGCAACTGATTGAAGGCTAGCTTGTTTTACTGCGCTTAATCCCATAAATGAGTGCATAATCCCCACACAGTACCAAATAAAACCAAATGTAGGGGCTAATAGAACCAACTGTACCTAAGAATGGGATATAGCTTTCGAGCGTTTCTACTTCACGGTTTAGTGCGAGGTTCATTGCGCGGCTTGTTCCTTGAATATTTGCAGCTGGCATATCTGGGCTTACTTGTTGTAAACGGGTAAATTCTTTAAATCCAACTATAGAAAAATTTGTTCTGAGCTGCTTAATTTATCACGACGATTTTCTAATCCTTCGTGTAAACGGTTTAAATCTTCGCCAGACCAAAATTTGTTTTTCAAAAGCGAGTGAGCCTTTTTGCAGCATTCGTTAAATAACGACTACGTTGAATAATCACAGCCCAAGATAATACTGAGAAAGTGATAAGAATAAGCATAACGATCTTAACGACGATACTTGCTTGTGCAAATAACGAAATTAAGTCAAAGCTAGTTTCTTGCATTGAAAACTCCAATAATGATAATGAATTAGTGAGATGAATCCATTGCGACACGAATATTTTTCGGTATTGCTATCGGCTTCATTTTAAGTAAATCGACACTTGCCACACTTTACAATAGCATGGCTTTAGACAAGCTTTTGATCACGCCAAAGTTTCTGTTCAAAAATAATGCTTGCTTTCTTTATTTTTTAATTTCTGTTTCAACTGAAAGCAAAATCATCTAGGCGTCCAGGCATTTGTAGTCTGTTCTAATTTCTTCACAACAAAAAGCAATATTTTTCGATAACAATGACTGTTGAGAAAAAAGCCTTTATTGCGTAAAAATTCAGTTCTGCTCGTTCAAAAACAGACATAGCTTGCGTGATAAACCACGCCACCTGCGTTCTGTATCTTCATAATAAACTCGAATAGGAAAATGCATATACCATCCTATTTTGTGTTCTTTTCGTAAACGTCCATTTTTAGACGATTTTTGGTCGTCTATTTTATTCAGTTAAAAATGCTAGTGCAATAGTTTTTGCAATTTATTTTTATATAAAAATAAAAGCCTACTTCTTTTTATGATTTAACTCAAAAAAGGATGCAAAAGCGAAGGAATAACAATCGCATAACCCATTAAAGGCAGAAAACCAATTGCCAAATTTTACTACGGATTTCAAAGCCAATGCCATGAATCCATAAAATTCCCATGCCATAAAAAGCTAATAATGCAAAGTAGGAATTTTTCCGCCAGATAGATCCTGAAAGCGGTCGATTTTAATAAAATCATTGCAAATAGACCGCTTGCGAGAGGAAAAGAAAGGGCTTTTAGCAAGCCCTTTGAAGTTAAGTGATATAACAAATGAATCATAGATTATTCGTCAAATTTACCTGTTTTCTCAATCTTTGTTGTAATAAATACTGCAAAGTAAATTGCGAGAAACATACCAAAAAACCAAGTTAAATAAAACATAATTGCTCCTTAGTATGCTGTAGCGTGATTGTCTTCAATAAATTTTGCATCAAGACGACCAAACATTTTGATGTAAGACCAAATAGTATAGAACAATACGATTGGTACAAAGAAGCACGCTGCATAGAACATAATGGTTAAGGTGTTAAGGCTTGCAGTTGAATCTCAAACGGTTAAGCTCATTTCTGGGTGAGAAATTGAAGGCATAATGAATGGGAACATTGATACTGCCGCAGTTAGAAATTACACCGATTTGCATTAAAGATGATGCAAAGAATGCAGTACCTGAACGGTTTGCTTTAGACGCTACGATGGTTAATAACGCACCGATTACCGCGATTGCAGGTACAATCCAAAGCACTGGCATTTCAGCATAGTTTTTAAACCAAGCAGATGTTTCAACCGCTACAGTTTTTGTTGCTTAATGCAGAAACTGCATTGTGATCCAATTGGCTTGTGATCACGAAACCTTCTTTTGGAAAGTATAACCAAACACCGGCTAATACAAATGTGACTAATGTTACGGTTGCTGCAAATTGTGACACACCACGTACACGGTTGCGTAATTCAGTCGTGGTTTTATTTGTAAACTAAGTTGCCCCTTTGGGTGGTTAGCATAAATAAGCTCACTACCACCACATAATAATGCGAATGGATTTAATAAGCCTAAGAATGTACCCTGTAAGTCACTTGATTGATGTTGTTAAATTCAAATGGTAAGCCTTGCAATAAGTTACCGAACGCTACACCGAAAATTAGTGAAGGTACGAAACCACTGATGAATAACGCCCAATCCCAAGCATTACGCCATTTTGGAGAATCAATTTCGCACGATATTCAAAAACCAACAGGACGGAAGAATAATGCTGATAATACCAAAATCATCGCTAAGAAGAAACTGGAAAATGAGGTTGCATAAACAGTTGGCCACGCAGCGAAGATTGCACCACCACCTGTTAATAACCAAACTTGGTTACCATCCCAGTGTGGGGCAATTGAGTTAATCATCACACGGCGTTCTGTGTTGCTTTTACCCACAACAGGTAAAAGGGTTAATACGCCCATATCGAAACCATCTGTAATCGCAAAACCGATTAACAATACAGCAATTAAGATCCACCAAATAAAGCGAGAGAACTTCATAATCTAACATTGCCTACTCCTTTATTTCGCAGATTGCTCAGTAGTATCTACCTGTTTTTAATGCACTTGGACCCTAAACGACCATATTTGAACATTAAATACATTTCTACTACTAAGAAGATTGTATATAAAACCACATATGCAAGCCAATTGCAGTCCATAATTCAGACACAGTTAGTGAGAAGCTGAAATACCTGTTGGTAACACTCATAACTGCCCAAGGCTGACGTGCGAACTCAGCTAAGAACCAACCAGCTTCAATGGCAATCCATGGTAATGGCATAGACCATAATACCACTTTAAGTAACAATTTGTTTTTACCTACTGTACCACGGAAGTTAAAGAAGAATGCTAAGCCAATGATTAAAGACATTAGCATACCAGAGCCAACCATCATACGGAATGCCCAGAAGTTAGGGACCCACATTTGGAATAGTTGCATCTGCTGCTTTAATAATTTGTTCTTCTGTTGCCGCTGCAATATTATCGCCTACGTATTGTTTTTAACAATAAACCAAAGCCGAGATCTTTTTGAACTGCTTGAATGCTGCTTTTTCTTCTTCTGTATAGTTACCAGAACGAAGCTTTTTCTAATAAAACAACTGCCGGTAGCACCGTTACGTGCACACGCTCAATGTTTTCTTTACGAATATCATTTCGAGCCTTTTGATTTCAGTATCTAAAGAACGAGTTGCCACTAAACCGCCAAGGTATGGATTTGACTGCAAAAGTCGTTTTGACGAGCTTTAGAGTTTGTGAATTGCACTGTATAAATGCTGCAGGTGCTGGGTGAGTTTCCCATTCAGCCTCCATGGCTGCTAATTTAACAGGTTAGTGCCACCGATTTCATAACTGGATTCATCACCCATAATTAATACAGCTAAAATAGCGAATAAACCAAAGCTTGCACCCACCGAGAATGAACGTTTTGCAAAGCCTAAATCACGACCTTTTAAGATATAGTAAGCACTGATGCTTAATACAAAGATCGCACCACAGGTATAGCCTGCAGTTACAGGATGTAAGAATTTACTTTGAGTCACTGGGTTTTATATAAGATCAGTAAAACTGGTCATTTCCATACGCATTGTTTCAAAGTTAAATTCTGAACCTACTGGGTTTTGCATCCAGCCGTTTGCTACTAAGATCCACATTGCAGAGAAGTTAGAACCAAATGCAACACAATATGTCGCTAATAAGTGTTTTTTCTTAGAAAGGCGATCCCAACCAAAGAAGAATAGACCTACAAAAGTAGATTCTAAAAAGAACGCCATTAAACCTTCTAATGCTGAAAGGTGCACTGAAGATATCACCTACATAGTGAGAGTAGTATGACCAGTTTGTACCAAACTGGAATTCCATGGTAATACCAGTCGTTACCCCAAGAGCAAAGTTACATACCGAATAACTTACCCCAGAATTTAGTCATAGTCTTTATAAACTTCTTTTCTGTCGTTACATAAAAGTGTTTCCCATCACTACAAGCACAAAAAGAAAAGACCTAATGTAAGCGGCACAAATAAGAAGTGATAGAGAAACAGTTAAAAGCAAACTGCAAACGCGAGGAGTTCAACAAAGTCTAACATCTCAAACCTCTTCATCTTGATAATATGAAATATGATTAATTATTCGATACCGAATAATGCCCCACAAAAACTTTGACCCTAAAGCAAAGATCTCACCTACAAGGTAATCAGAGTTTCAAGAGCCTATTTTACCTGTTATTGATAAAATAAAACAACCCCAATTAACAAAGGATTAAACCTTTTTGAAACTCATTAAACTTTTTAGCTATATTTTTATGAATTAAGAAAGCAGATTAAAAACTTTACCTCTCAAGAGGTAAAGTTGAGTTTCTTTGAGAAAGATCAAATAAAATCTGCTTTTTACCTGTGAAAATCTTGCTGACTTTTGCAGTAAAGCGTGCTAATCTCTTGAATATTTAATTGATTCCCTATTTAATTTAAAGAGATTTTTAGCTATAACAGAAAAAGGTAAAATTATGCTAAAAATGTTTCTTACTCTGTTTTCTCTTTTGCTTAGGCACAACGTTTACCATTTCAGCTCAAGCAGAAGTAAAAACCTCCACTTTGATAATTGAAAAACCAGGAAAAAGCATCAAACTTACGCCAGAATGTCAAAAATATGTTTAATGTTGCAAAATACGCTGATTAAAGATGCAGAAAAACAACCTGGTACACACACACAAGTAAAACGCTGAAAAATCAGCTCTCTGCAAGCAAAAACAGCTACTTGCAATGGAAACGACCTTACAACAAAAAGTTGCACGAAAGGTTTAAGTGGTTAAATACGATTAGAAAAGCATTAATCTAGTAACACAAAACGGCTAAGTATATATTTTGTTTAGCCGTTTCTTTAGCAAAACTAATGTAGCTAAAAATCACAATTGTTAAAAACTCAAACATCCCCACTTTTTACATTCCAGCCTAATGTTGGCACAATAATTGCTCGTGCCAATGCAAACAAATAAGCGGTAAAAATTGCATTTTCATTTGTAAATAAGTAAATCAAACTAAGTCCTAAATGTATGCCAATGCTCAGTTCAGCATAAAGTGGTTTTCGTTCACGAGCAAGGCTTTTGATATAGAAAGTAGTTGCAATAAAAACAGTGTTGGGTGAATAAGAAAGACAAAATCGACCGCTTGCATGCTTAAATAATAGGTCGCCATTCCAACCACACCAAAGGTAAGAATTCCTGCAATATCATTGAGTAAATGAGTTCATTGCGCTGTTTGCAAAAATAGAATTGCACTAAACCAAGCGGTAGTAAAGGCAAGGCAAAAAGCAAAACTAAAGGTTGAGAGAGTAAGATCGGGGGAGGCAAAACCAAGGCTTAAATGAAATAAATAACCGCCCAACGTTTATTTTTAGCTGTCGGTTTCTATGCTAAAACAGCATAAAAGAACGGGTAAGAGAAAAGGTAAAGAAAAAAGCCATGCAAGACCAAATAGAAAAAGCGACCAATTATACCTTTGCTTGGATAACTGCATAGAAATAAGGCAAAAATGCCATGGCTAACGCACCGTGCTGATTGAAAATAACAGGTTTCTCGTTTAACATTCTTAATCCCTAGAGATTTACTCAACTATTAAAAATATGGAGGATTATCACTCAAATAATCCCCCAATACAACAAGCATAGATTTATTTTAAACGAAAAACCTTGACGTTATTAAAACCATTTTCTTTCAAATATAACGCTTGTAATTTGCTCATTACCCCACGTTGGCAATAAAGTAAGTAGTTTTTAGTTTGATTCTAATGCTGTAAATTGGCTTGAAAGTTTATAGAACGGTAATTCTTTCACTCTACATTATCCAGTTTTAACGGTGCTTCATCAGTTTCTTCAGGGCTACGAATATCTAAAAATTACATCGTTTTTCGCCGAGTTCAGTCGTTGTTTCAACAGAAACCACTTCTTTTTCAGTTTGTTGTGCAATCTCACGAATATCGAGGAATTGGGCATTTTGCACTGCTTGTTCTAACACTTCAAAAATTGAAAATGCCCTTCCTCTTCAACGATTTTGCTTTCAATCGCTTTCACTGTTGGATTTTTGGAAATTACGCCACAGAATTCTGGCATTGATTTGGCGATGTCATCCGTGCCGATCTCTTTTGCCATTGCGATAATTTGTTCTTTATCGTGGGTAATCAGCGGACGTAATACCAGCGTATCTGAAGCCTTATCAATCAAGCGTAAATTGGTGAGTGTTTGGCTAGAAACCTGCCCTAACGCCTCACCTGTAACAATCGCTTGAATGTCAAAACGCTCGGCACTTTTGCTTGCCGCACGCACCATCATGCGTTTTAACACTACGCCCATTTGCCCGTTATCAACTTTTTCTAAAATTTCACCGACTACGTTTTCAAAGTTAATTGCCACAAAAACGCACTTTATGAGAGAAGTACTATAACGACTCCAAATGTGATATGCCATCTGTTTCACGCCGATTTCGTGTGCTGCACCGCCCTAAGTTGAAGAAGCTAATAATGCACGCGTGAACCGCGACGAATCAACATATAGCTAGACACACCGAATCGAAGCCGCCCGAGATTAAAGAAAGCGCATCTTCTTGCGTACCGATCGGGTAGCCGCCAAGCCCTTCGTGGCGTGCTTTTACCAGCAACATTTTGTCGTTATCAATATCAATACGCACCGTTACATCAGGTTTCGTGAGCTTCACGCTTGCCGTTTCGATACGCTGATTTAAGCCGCCGCCAACATAACGTTCTACGTCCAATGAGCGGAATTCGTGTTTACCTTTACGGCGAACACGCACGCAGAAGGTCTTACCTTCTAAATTTTTCACGCACTTGGGCAAGCGTTTGTTCCAAAAATATCGTGCATAGTTTCAAACGGGATATTCTTCCACTTCTAAAATATGGTGAATACCTGGCGTGCGTTTAAGCAGATCAATACCATTGGGGCTTCTTCTACCACTTTGGCTCGTATTTCAATCGAAATCCCAGTTGCGAATCACAGCCACATTTTCAGTTTCACGCAACAACACATACGAATGTTTGAGGTAAGAATTTTGATAAAGCGTTTACGCACGGAATCGCTTTTAATCATAATTTCAGGAAAAGTTTGATGATAAATTTCATAGGTCTATTCAAGTCTAATGTTGTATTAAAAGATTTTCGAGATAATCAAAAATTAGACTTTGCAGATTATAACATAATATCTCTACGTTTTACATAACTTTTAAAAGGTGGGTCTCCAATGCACTATATGATGTGCTAAGATCCATCCATTACAAGTGGTTAATTTTATGACAAATATTGCAATTATCCCTGCAAAGACGCAGGTTCAAAAGGTATCTTACACAAAAATCTACAACCTGTTGGAGGTTATTCATTGGTTGCTCGAACTATTATTGCGGCTCAAGCCAATGTATTTGATAGAATTGTGGTTTCTTCAGATGGAGAAGAAATTTTAGAAGAAGCTAGAAAATATGTGTGCCGAAGCCATAGAACGCCCAGCTAGAACTTGCCTTTGAGATAACTCTCGTACTATTGATTCAATTTTACATTCTTTAGAAACACTTAATATTAGTGAAGGCACTTGTACTCTCTTACAACCAACAAGCCCTTTCGTAGCTACTTTAGATATTAAAAACGCAATGGATATGTTTAAAAATGGGCAAAGTAAAATCAGTTATACAGCTTGTGAATGTGAACATCATCCGTATAAATCATTTAGTTTGACTCTAACGGAGAAATCTTATCTCGTCCGTGAAATTAGCGGATTTTTGAAGCCCGCGCCAGAGTTTAGCCAATTATGTATAGAGCTACGGAGCAATTTATATCAATGACACAGCCTCATTATTAAAAAGAAAAATGTTTTCATTCAGCCAGCAAAATTTTATGCTTATGCCAGAGTTACCGCTCCTTAGATATTGATGCTAAGCAAGATCCAGAATTAGCAGAAATTATTGTTACTCAAGAAAATTATCGAGAAGAAAACCCCGATCATCATAAAAATAATGATCGGGGTTTTAATTTTATAAATTAAAATTATTTCGTATAAACTGGTAAACGTTTACAAATTGCTAATACTTTTTCTTTCGTTTCAGCAACCACTTGCTCTTCGTTTCTTTGCCTAATGCGTCTAACACATCACACATCCAATTGGCTACACTCGAACATCGTTTTCATTAAAACCACGACGGGTAACAGATGGTGTACCCACACGGATACCTGAAGTTACAAATGGTTTTTGTGGATCGTTTGGTACCGCATTTTTGTTTACTGTGATATTTCGCTTTACCTAATGCCGCATCCGCTGCTTTTACCTGTTAAACCTTGTTTGATAGAAACTTACAAGGAATAAAGTGGTTTTCTGTGCCGTTTGAAACAACATCATAGCCACGTTGTTTGAATACTTTCCACCATCGCTTTCGCATTTCTTTGATTACGTTAGCTTGATATTCTTTGTATTCTGGCTCTAATGCTTCTTTAAAGCATACTGCTTTTGCTGCGATGATGTGAACTAATGGTCCACCTTGGTTTGCTGGGAATACTGATGATTGTAATTTTTGTAGATCTCTTCATCACCACAAGAAGAAAGAATTAAACCACCACGTGGACCACCTAATGTTTTGTGGGTTGTGGATGTACAACATGTGCGTGTGGTAATGGGTTTGGGATATAAACCTGCTGCGATTAAACCTGCAACGTGTGCCATATCAACGAATAAATATGCACCGACTTCGTCTGCGATTTCACGCATTTTCGCCCAATCTACGACTTGTGAGTAAGCAGAGAAACCTGCTACGATCATTTTTGGGTTTGCACTCTAATGCTTTTTTGGCGAACATCTTCGTAATCGATCACAGCCATCTGCAGTAATACCGTAAAGCACAGAGTTGTAGATTTTGCCAGAGAAGCTCACTTTGGCACCGTGCGTTAAAGTGACCGCCGTGGGCTAGATCCATACCTAAAATGGTATCTCCTGCGTTGATCAATGCACCGTAAACGGCAGCGTTCGCTTGTGAACCAGAGTGCGGTTGTACATTCGCATAATCTGCACCGAATAACTCTTTCGCACGGTCAATTGCTAATTGCTCCACGATGTCTCGCATATTCGCAACCACCGTAGTAACGTTTGCCTGGGTAGCCTTCTGCGTATTTGTTAGTGAATTGAGAGCCTTGAGCTTCCATTACACGTGGGCTTGCATAGTTTTTCTGATGCGATCAATTCAATGTGTTCTTCTTGACGACGATTTTCATCTTGGATTGCTTGCCACAAAACGGGATCGTAATCTTTAATATTCATATTAGCTGTAAACATTCAAGCCTCCTGTAACTCGATAAACTCAACTTAAAAATTCGATTTTTAGTAAAAAAATACTTTTACGCAAACGTTTTTCGTTTTGAAAAAGACAACGCATTTTTACTCATTTTTCACAACAAGCGGTAGCTTTTTCGAATAATTTACGTGTTAAATCTTCATAATTACTATGAAGAATAATCATCTTTATATAAAAAACTACATTAGAATAATTTACTCGCCCAGCCTAGTTTTGAGCCAAGCACGGTAAAAATAGTTATAATCATTGAGATGTAATAAGTGCAATTTATCTTTACTTTTTCGCACTATCACGCGATCTTCTGCGGTAAAATGGTAATACTGTTTGCCCATCGCAACTCACTTCTAAATGTGGTTGATTATGTTGAGAAAAAAACGCAAAGAGATATGGCTATCGCCATCCACAACCAATGGGCGTGAAGAAAGCGTATGTGGATGCATTGGCACAAGGGCAATGGCATTCATATTTGGGAGTAAGGATAGGGACCACCAGCCGAGGAGAGAGTAAGCGGTTGAGCCCGTTGGGGTAGCAATAATCAATCCATCAGAACGTTGAGAAAAAGCGAATTTGCCATCAATATACACTTCAAATTCAATAATGCGTGCCACTTGGCTTGGATGAGCAACCACTTCATTAAGTGCGTTGCTTGAGGCAATAATCTTGCCATTATGTTCAATATGAGCTTCTAATAAAAACGTTCTTCAATCAGGAACTCACCTTTTTCAAGGCAACTATAAAAGCTGTTCAAAAAGCCGTTTGTGGTGCAATGTCGGTCAGAAAACCAAGATTACCGCGATTGATACCGATCAACGGCACTTTATATTTAGCGAGTGCTCGAGCCATACCAAGCATATTACCATCGCCGCCAATGACGATCACAAGGTGAGTATTTTCTCCAATCGCTTTCAATGAATGTCCTTCAGTAAGATGTAATTGCTCGGCAATTTTCTCTTCGACTAATACATCATAATGGCGATCTTTCAGCCAATTATAGACCGCCAAATGGGTTTCTAAAAGCACTATCATGACGAGGATTGCCTACAATGCCTATAGTTTGGAATGATCTTTCTAATCTACTCATTTTGTTAATCCCTTTTTTTCGCCAATAACCACCAGACAATGGTTAAGCAGATCAAGCTCGGAATCAGTGCGCCGATAAAGGTTGGAATCCACGTAAATACTAAGGTCATATTACCGAAAGTAATGTTTGAGACATAGAACACGAAACCTGCGATTATCCCGATAAAGAGCTTGGTTCCCATTGCACTACTACGAAGCGGCCCGAAAACGAAAGAGATTGCCAATAACATCATTACTGCCATTGAAATCGGTTGATAAACTTTACGCCAGAAGGCAATTTCAAAGCGTTTTGGAATCTTGCCCTGTTTCTTTTCAAGAAACCCACATAATCAGACAATCCTGAAATAGAAAGAGATTCTGGTTTGAGCGACACGATACCCAGTTTACTTGGGGTAATCGTAGTTTGCCACAGCTTGATCGGCTTCTTTTATTTTGCTGGATTAGGGTTCTCGTTAATCAGTGATTTTTCTACTTTTTGTAACTGCCATTGATTATCCCCATAAACCGCACGATCCGCTTGTGTGATAGCCTTCAAAGCTTTGTTATCAAAGTGATAAATCGATACGCTGTTAAGTTCGTGCTCATTATTGATATGGCGAATATAGATAAAAATCTTGCCCATCTTTTGCCCAGAAGCCCCCTGTAGTTGCGAGCATTGAGCCGCCGCTTTGGGCAATTGAACGCATATTTCGTGCATATTGCTCTGTTTGTGGATGCCCCATTCGCTTAAAAACATGGTGAGAAAAATCAGCGGCAGTGCGGTTTTCATCACCGCTAAACCAATGCGGAAACGAGAGAACCTCGATGCCTGCATTACCACTAATTCACTGCGACTAGCAAGATTGCCTAAACCAAGCAAGCCACCAATTAACACCACCACGGGGATAATTTCTTTAATATCACTCGGCAACATCAACAGGGCATAATAGGTAGCAGTCACTGCATCGTAGCTGCCTTTACTGACATCTTTGAACTCTTCCACCAATTTCACGATAAAAATTAGTCCACTAATGGCAAGCAGGACGGCAAAAATCATCGTTAAAAATGCTTTTGCCAATATAGCGTTCTAAAATATTCATTCCAAAAATTTTCATTATGCCCCCACTTTTTTGAAAGAGAAGCGATAGCGAATAGCAGACATCCATCGCGTTTCCCAGCTATTCATTACAATGCCAAGTATTAAGAATGCTATTGAAACCGCAGGCATAAAAATAGATGCATCTATCTTGTCCGAAGCCCCGGAGGATTTTAATGAACTTTGCAATAAAAAGTAGATTAAATAGAGTAACACCGCAGGAATAATTTTTCGCAAATCGCCCCTTGACGCGGGTTTACGCTACTCATTGGCACGGCTAATAATGCCATCAACGGCACCGCAAAGCACAAGGGCAAAACGCCATTGTAATTCGGCTTTTGCTTCAGGTGATTTGTCTGCCATTAGGCTGGAAAAATCGGCACGCTGCATCAATTTATCACTGGAGTTAACATCTTGATAGCCCAAATAAGCGGTGTAATTATCAAAATGAGAAATACGGAAATCGGCTGTTTTTTTGCCGTGCCTTCATAGCGGGTGCTCTCTTTTAGAGTGAGCAACTGATCGCCATTCGGCAAACCTTGTAATACGCCTGTATCAGCTACCACCACAGAGGGGCGATTTTTCTTTTGTTGATCGGCTGGAACACATAAATATCATTCAAAGTATTCGCTTCATTATTGATATTCTCAATAAATAATACATAACCACCTGCGGTCATAAATTGGCCTGCTGAAAGAGCTGAAAAACGCGGGTTAGATTTTGCTTCTGCCAAAATTTTGCTTTGCATATCAATTGCCCAAGGGGTGAGCGAGAAGACGTTGTAAGCCGCCAAAGCAGTGGTAAAAAAATCGAAAGAAATAATGCCACACGAGTCAACAGACCTTGCCCCACACCGCAAGCACGCATCACCGTGATTTCACTTTCCGAATATAAACGTCCAAGGGTAAGCAACAACGCCACAAAGAGCGAAAGCGGCAACATAAATTGCGACAGAGCTGGCATTCCTAAGCCTAATAAACTGAGCACTAAATCAGTTGGCACTTTCCCACTTACGGCAGAATTAAGCACACTAATCAGTTGCTGGCTAAAAAAACATCAGCAACAAGATAAATAGAATCGCTATTTGGCTTTTTAAAAATCTCTTTCGTTAAATATCGGCTTAAAATCACAATCGGGTTCTCTATAAATTATGCTTGCAATTTCTTTTGCAAATCGGTAGTTTATGACCTGTACTTTCTGGCTTGGTTCAAGTGGTTGATTTTTCACTTATTTTGCTAATTTTTCGAGTAAAATTGACCACTTGAAAAAGGGGTGCTATGATACCTCTTTCTTAGAAAAATCACGGGAGCATTTATGGAATTTAATGTAAAAATGGCAGTATTGAAAAACAACGCACGGGTTGTGTGATTGTTGGTGTGTATGAAACCCGCCGATTTAGCGAATCTGCCGAAGAATTAGACCGCTTGAGCGAAGGCTATTTAAGCAACATTTTACGCAAAAGGTGATTTAGACGGCAAAAGTGGGGCAAACGCTTCTATTACATCACGTACCGAATGTGCCCGCAGATCGCGTGTTATTGGTCGGCTGTGGTAAAGAGCGTGAGCTACCGAACGCCAATACAAACAACTCACACAAAAAGCGGTGCAGGTGTTAAAACGAAACCGGAGCAACTGAAGCCGTTTCGTTCTTAAGCGAATTGCATGTGAAAGGTCGCTCAACTTATTGGAACATCCGTTTTGCGATTGAAGCTATCCAAGAGCTACTTTACAGCTATAACGAATTTAAAAGCGTTAAACCTGAAACCAAGCGTGAGTTACGTCGAGTGATTTTTAATGTTGCTAATCGCAAAGAGTTAGCTGAAGCAGAGCGAGCTTTAGCTCATGGGCAAGCGGTTACTTTAGGAATAAGTTTTTGCAAAAAATGTGGCGAATTGTCCGCCAAATGTATGCAACCCTGCCTATTTAGCAAAAATTAGCGACCCAATTAGCCGAAGATTACAACAACATTACCACCACGATTATAGATGAAAAAGTGATGGAAGAATTAGGTATGAATGCCTATTTGGCGGTTTCTCGTGGTTCTGAAAAATCCCGCTTATCTTTCGGTAATTGAATACAAAAATGCACCAAATCCCTGATGCTAAACCTATTGTATTAGTGGGTAAAGGCTTAACTTTTGACTCGGGTGGTATTTCCATCAAACCGTCTGAAGCAATGGATGAAATGAAATACGATATGGGCGGTGCGGCTTCGGTTTTATGGCACAATGAAAGCCTTGGCAGAAATGAATTTGCCACTGAATGTGATTGGTGTGTTGGCAGGTTGCGAAAATATGCCTGATGGCAATGCTTACACGCCCAGGGGATATTCTTACCACAATGAATGGCTTAACGGTCGAAGTGTTAAATACCGATGCAGAAGGTCGCTTGGTTCTATGTGATACGCTTACTTATGTCGAACGTTTTGAGCCTGAGTTGGTCATTGATGTCGCTACCTTAACAGGGGCGTGTATGATTGCATTAGGTGCTCACAACAGTGGATTGATGTCTACTCACAATAATCTTGCTCACGATCTGCTTAATGCTGCCGAAGAAGCAGACGACAAAAGCATGGCGTTTACCACTAGGGCGAAGAATATCAAGAACAGCTTAAGTCTAACTTTGCTGACCTTGCTAATATTGGCGGGCGTTTAGGTGGGGCAATTACCGCAGGGCAATTCTTGTCAAACTTCACTAAAAAATATGCTTGGGCACATTTAGATATTGCGGGCACAGCGTGGAAATCAGGGGCAAGCAAAGGTGCAACAGGTCGCCCAGTGCCGTTGTTGAGTCAGTTTTTGATTAACAAAGCTAAATAGTTAATCATTGTAGGAGCAAATTACATTTGCCCTAATGATCTTAATCTTTTGGGGTAAATGTAATTTGCCCCTACTTCATTACTTTTATTCTTATGCAAAAATTCCCCTTAACTCGATTTTTAATCGCCTTCGCCTCGCTAGTTATTATTCTGGCAGGCGTAAAACTTGCTGGTGAAATTGTGATCCCTTTTACTTTCCTATTTATTGCGATCATTTTGCTCGCCCGCTATTCGCTTTATGACCAAGCGAAAAATTCCATTAGGGCTAGCAATTACCTTAATGCTGATTTTTATCGTGGTACTATTCCTCTTTTTAGCTGGAATGATCAACAGCACTATTCGCGAATTTACCGCATCCATTCCACAATATAAAGAAATCTTACAGATTCGATTAGAAACGCTCAAAACGTTCATTACTGAGTGGAATATTCCTCTAACTATTCCAGATGTTTCCGCATTAGAAAGCTTTGATCCGAGTATGGTGATGCAACTGGTCAGCCGTGTTTTACTCAGTTTTTCTAACGTAGTATCCAACGTATTTATGTTACTTTTGGTTGTTGTTTTTATGCTGTTAGAATCACCAGTCATCAAGTATAAAATCACGCTAGCATTCAACGGAGGTAAATCTAATTTCAACCAAGAAGTGGAACACCTGAGCCGTGTTGTGGAAAGTATTATTCGCTATCTTGGCGTAAAAACTTTGATGAGTGCTTTAACAGGGATTACGATTTACGTTGTTTTAGATATTTTCAGTGTGCAATATGGCGTACTTTGGGCGGTATTAGCTTTCTTACTAAACTATATTCCCAATATCGGCTCGGTATTGGCTGGCATCCCAATTGTCCTTCAAGCTTTGCTGCTCAACGGTTTTTCAGATGGTATTGCAGTAATGATTGGTGTCATCGCAATCAATATGTTGGTGGGGAATATTTTAGAACCAAGAATGATGGGGAAAAACACTCGGACTTTCTACATTAGTCGTCACGCTTTCATTGCTTTTCTGGGGCTGGTTGCTTGGCACCGTGGGAATGCTACTTTCTGTTCCTCTTACTATGGCATTAAAAATTGCATTAGAATCTAGCCCCAACACCATTCAATATGCTGTATTGTTGGGAGATGTGCCTGAGTTGGAGAAAGGAAAATATTTAATGAATAAATAACCCTATTTGTTATTACCTTCTATGATAGAGGGTAATAAACTAAGTAACAAGGCGAGTAATTCCGCCACCTTTCCTCGTGATTCTCTTTTTGCCCTATTGAGCGATTAACCTGTAAGGTTTTGAATTTTGCTCCTTGGTAAATTTTGACGTAAATTCTGTATCATGGTTTGAGATCAGTACAGGGTAATCTATTTCTCGTGCTAAATCGGCCAATTGCTTTTTGCTGTTCAAGGCTAAAGCCTCCACCCGCGTATTGGGTGAAATTAGTATCTTGTTGCAATGGTGCATAAGGCGGATCGCAATAGACTACATAATGATCGGGTTGCTGCAAGCGGTCAAAAACCTGCTCGAAATCGGCACAGATAAATTTCCGCTTTTTGTGCTTTTTCGGCAAAAATGAAGTTCTTTTTCAGGGAAATAGTGTGTTTTGTAGCGACCGAAAAGGCACGTTATAACCCTCGTTTTTGATTGTAACGGCATAAACCGTTGAAGCCAAAAACGATTTAGATAGAGGAAAAAGCACAGAGCGTTGAAATTTATCTTTTGAGGAATTAAATTCTGCTCGGCGAGCCAAATAGAACGCTTTGCTATTCGCTTTTTCGTGCAAAAAAAGTGCTTGGGCGTGCTGAATATAACGGTCAACATCGTTTTTGACGACATTGAATAGATTAATTAAATCAGGGTTAATATCTGCCAATAAATAGCGATCAAAACCATATTTAAAAACACAGAGCCTGCACCAACAAAGGGTTCAACAAAACAAGCCCCCTGCGGAATGCTTGGGGGCAAGTGGTCTGAAATGGCTTGTGCAAGGCGATATTTTCCACCTGCCCATTTTAAAAAGGCTCGTTGTTTTTCCAGCATAGGATTTATTCAGTAAGCGGTCTATTTTTGAGTGAATTTTTCAATTGCTGCAAGCACTTGGTCTTCTGTTGCTTCAGCCGTAACATAGGCTTGACCAAGTGCTTTCAATAAGATTAAACGAAGTTTACCGGCTAGCACTTTTTATCTCGCCACATATAAGGTAAGTATTCTTGCGGCTGCATTCCATCTGGCGATGTCGTCGGCAATACCGCACGAGCGATCAGTTTTTCAAGGCGAGAGACATCGGATTCAGAAATGTTACCCAACATACGGGAAAGTTCAGCTGCTTCTAGCATTCCTACCGCCACACCTTCGCCGTGTAACCAATTGCCGTAGCCCATATGTGCTTCAATTGCGTGCCCAAATGTATGTCCTAAATTAAGTAAAGCACGATCACCTTTTCTCGGTTTCATCACGAGCGACAACATCTGCTTTTCAGCTGGCAGCAACGTTGAATGCAATATTCGAGTGCTTGTTGATCTAATGCAACAAGTTTATCAATATTTTCTTCTAACCACGTAAAGAATTGCTCATCGAAAATCGCTCCATACTTAATCACTTCTGCCAAGCCAGCACTCACTTCACGTTTAGCAAGTGTATGCAAAGTATTGGTATCAATAATGACAGAAGCTGGCTGATAAAATGCGCCAACCATATTTTTTTGCCAAGCGGGTGGTTTACCGCCGTTTTTCCACCCACAGAAGAATCAACTTGAGCTAATAAGGTTGTTGGAATTTGATAAAGCGAATACCGCGTTGATAAGAAGCTGCTGCATAGCCCTGCAATATCGCCAATCACGCCCCTCCTAAAGCGTGATAAGAGTAGTATCACGATTGTGATTTTCAAGTAAAGCGGTAAAAATTAAGTTAAGTGATTCCAAATTTTTGTATTTTTCGCCATCAGGAATCAATACGGAATCTACGCTACAGCCAAGCTTAGTTAGGGCTTTTTCCACCGTTGCAAGATAATGTGGTGCAATGGTTGGGTTTGAAACAATCATCACCTTATCACCCGCTTTTAATGGAGCATAACTATTCGGTTCGTTTATTAAACCTGCCGCAAATCCGAATTGGATAACGGCGTTCTTTAAGTTCTACATTAACTTGCAACATTGTAGGTTTACCTTATATTGTTGTTTTTATTGCAGATTATCGATCATTTCGATGATATTTGTCGCAACTAATTTTGCCGCTTGATCATCAGTTTGAAGAGTAATATCTGCAATTTCTTCATAAAGCGGATTACGGATTTTAGCTAACTCTTCGAGCGTTTTACGTGGATCATCATTTTGTAAAAGAGGTCGTTTTTATCACGCTGAGTACGCTCGAACTGCTTGTCTATGGTTGTTTCAAGATAGATAACAATCCGCGAGCAGAAAGCACATTGCGGTTATCTTTAGAGAATAGAACCGCCACCAGTTGAAAGCACTACGCCTGCCCTTGGGTTAATTCGTTGATAATACGCTCTTCGCGTTTACGGAAACCCGCTTCGCCTTCTACATCAAAAATCCAATCAATATCTGCACCCGCACGCTCTTCAATCACAGAATCTGAATCCATAAATTCCATTCCGAGCATTTGTGCTAATTGGCGACCGATAGTGCTTTTTACCTGCGCCCATAGGGCCAATTAAGAAAAATTACGTTTTTCTGCCATTTTCTTCTCATTTTAAAAATTAGTTTAACATTGTGATTTGGGTTGAAAAAGTAACCGCTTGCAACAAGCGGTCTGTTTTTGGAAAAAGATAACAAGATCTTTTATTCAATTTTAAGAAAGTACCACAAATCGTTTGAAATAATTAGGTGCGATTATCTCAAGAAATCACACCTAATTTCAACCTTTAGCAGCCTAATCGCTGAATTTATTTATAGGCTAGAATAATTCAGCACCTGATGGCGAGGAGAGAATCCCTTTTCGGTGGCAAGCCCAAACGGACACCACCACCTGCATCACGAGGGTTACCAGAATTCTCGCCAGAAATTGTTTTTCTACTACAAATTTTTTTGGTTGGTTCTGTACCCTTAATAAAGTACTCGGTTAATTGGCTACCCAAGAAACCACACTGTAGGCATCAATTTTTAGCTTCCACAATATTGGTTGGTGTTGGCAGTATGCGATCCTTTTTATCTGCAAGAGCGACTTTCATATAGTCACGCCATGCGCGGCATTGCAGTTCGAGCGCCAGATTCTCCTTTACCTAATACGCGTTTGTTGTCATCAAAGCCTACATAAACTGTGGTGACAATATTTTGAACCAAACCCAGCATACCAAGTCACTTTTAGATTGATTGGTCGTCCCTGTTTTTACCACCAATATCTTTACGTTTGAAATCATTGGCAAGCGAACCACTGTCAGCCTCGCCAACTTTGCCCTTGTTCGCCATAAATTGCACTATTTAACGCACTACGCATCAAGAATGCAATTTCAGGCTTCATTACACGTGGTGCATAAATCGTTTGACCTGCTTGATTTTGCACATTGCTCATTAAATCAGGACCATTTTCTCGAATAACTGTGTCGAGCACAGGTTCTTCGTTATCTGACGTCGCATCTTCTGCTGTATCAATTGTCGTATCCGTTACATTCACTGTTTCATTCGCTTTCAATGACCGAAAGAATTGCTCTTCATCATGAATTTTCACGCCGTCAAATTGCTCTGGTTCAGCATAAGTAAGTGGAAGATTATTACATTCTATACACGCAATTGGCGGATTGGCTTTAAACAGCTCATTCCCTTGGCTATCTTCAATGCGCTCAATAATATAAGGTTCAATTAAGAAACCGCCATTATCAAATACAGCATAAGCACGAGCCATTTCAAGTGGCGTAAATGAAGCTGCCCCCAGAGCTAACGCTTCTGTTGCAACGAATTGATCCCGTTTAAAGCCAAAACGTTCTAAATAGCCTGCAACATAGTTAATCCCCGCCATTTGTAAAAATACGGATAGACACCATATTTTTTTGACTTACCTAATGCGACACGCATACGAAGCTGCCTCTTCGTAACGTCCATCTGCATTTTTCGGTGTCCAAGGTTTTTGCCCACGTTTAGTAATTGTAATGGATCATCGCTAATTGTACTAGATAAGCTTAAGCCTTTATTCATTGCTGCTGCATAAATCAAAATGGTTTAATTGAAGAACCTATTTGTACTAATGATTGTGTTGCACGGTTAAAAACGGCTCTGTTCAAAGCTAAAACCACCAACAACCGCTTCAATTGCACCGTTATCACTATTGAGCGATACTAAAGCAGAATTGGCCTCAGGAATTTGCCCTAATACCCATTCGCCATTTTTGCCTTTTACTTACCCAAATGAGATCGCCAGCATTCAATTTAATCTGTTTACCAAACGTCGTCATTTGATTTCTTCATCTCAGTTTTATCACCGCTTGGTAACATCAGCGTATAACTATTTTTTTATTCACGGCTGTTACTACCACGCCTGTGAAAGGTTCTGAATTTGGCAACTTGCTTAAATAATCAATAATTGTCTCATCATCCCAAAGCGGTCTTTCCTGTCCAAAGTTTTGCAGCACCCCGCCAGCCGTGGCGGCGGTCGTATTGATCAGTTATTCCGCACAGCATCTTGTGCGGCTTTTTTTGGTCATCAGACACTACGGTAGCATAGACTTTAAAGCCTTTATTGTAAGCAATATCTTCGCCATAACGTTTAACCATCTCTTGGCGAACCATCTCAGTGACATAGTTTCGGCTCTAAACTCCGATGTCGCTCCATAGTAGGTGGATTTCACCTCTTCTTTTTCGCAGTTTCATACTGTGCTTTGGTAATTTTTTTCCTACTTCAGCATACGCCCGAGCACAACATTACGACGGTCTGTCGCCCGTTTGACTGAATAAATCGGGTTCATTGTTGAAGGTGCTTTTGGGCAAGCCTGCAATAATCGCGACTTCTCCCAAAGTGAGCTGATCCAGCGTTTTTACCAAAAATAGGTTTTTGCAGCTGCTGCCACCCGTAAGAGCGATAACCAAGATAAATTTTGTTCAAATAAAAGCTCTAAAACTCATCTTTGGTCAGTACTTTTTCAATCTCAAGAGCAAGAATAGCTCTTTGATTTTTCGCTCAATATTACGCTCAGGTGTTAAGAAAAAGTTACGTGCAAGCTGCTGAGTAATAGTACTCGCCCCTTGCGTATCGCCTGGCTGGAGCGATAAAGTGCGCATATAATCCCTTTGGGATCGAGCCCTTTATGTTCATAAAAACGGCTATCTTCTGTAGCTAAAATTGCATCAATTAACGGCTGCGGAATCTCTGCTAATTTTACTGGAATACGGCGTTCTTCGCCTACCTCGCCAATCAATTTCCCGTCAGAGGTGAAAATTTGCATCGGCTGTTGTAACTCAACGGTTTTAAGCGTTGAAACATCTGGCAAACTTTCACGAATATGAATGTAGGCAGCAACGCCCGCAAGCCCTGCCACATTAGCAGAGTAAGTAAAGCACTAAATATTATTTTTTGATCTTCATCGAAAAATCTCTTTTCCTAAATGACAAATAAATTAAATCGCCAATAATGTTGGCGTAAAGCTGACTAAGTATAAACGATGGCTAAAAGTGTCAAGCAAATGTAATTTTTGGTCAGTAAATGAAGGATTTTTATGTCATTGCTTTACAAAAATTTCTCCCTAAAAACAACAAGAAGAGTTGTCATTTGGCATTGCAGAAGATGAAAGCCACTACTGCATAGTCTATTTAAAGCAAGCACAACCTATTGTAAAATTTTTATCCTAAATCGACCTCTTTAATCGATATTTTAGCAACAATTTCTGATTTTGCAGGCAAAAAGAAGCGGATTATTCGCCCCTGTGCCATATCACTATATTTGGAGGAAATATCTGATTCAACCGTTGAATGTGGATAAAGAAACAATTTTTCGTCAGGTGATTCAAACTATCAAACAAGAGCTGCCCATTGCAATCGACGAAGTCTATTTTGATTATCAAGTTTTACCACACAAGGCTCAAAAAATTACTCAGATTATTATTTATGCATTGAGAAAACGTTTTGCTGACCCTTTTATTGCTAGATATAGACACTGTTTTAGATTGCGAGTTGCAATGTTGGCAAAGAGGATTTCATTTTTAATGCAATCCCCACCTCAAAATGGACAAAATTATGCGTTTAAAGAGAAATTTTTACATTTAAATTAAATGAGTTAAGTATTCAAAATGAATGTGACGAAAAATTATTTAAGTCTGAATAATTTGATTTTTTTCCAGAAAACGTCTTTTTCTAAAGAACTATATATTCTGCGTTAGGATGCTTGTTTGTGGAAATGAAAAAGAAATATTAATTTAAGTCCATTATTACAGAAAAACTGGGTGGATAAAACTACAAAAAAATATTTAAGTTACTAATTATATTTCTTTGTCTTATCGATTATTATTATGTTTAAATTTTTACCAAGAAAACTGTAAGAGTGAACTTTCAGTGATTACACAACAGTTCATCGAACAACAAGAACAGCTATCACAAATTGAGCAAAGTTTAACAAACCTTACACCACTACCGATTAACTACACAAAAGTATTAAGAAAAGAGGAGCTAAACAATTTGGTTAATTTATTAGAAGAATTACCTGTAAAAAGTGCGGGAATTAGCGTTATTCGGTTTTATGTTGATCAAGGTTTAAAGCTAAAGATTGCTGGCACTTATCAACATCAACAAGATTTTGAAGAGCTAGAAAGATTTCTTTAAAGAGAGTGGTTTTTAGCGTTAATATTGAATATTTACAAAGCAATAATAAAGCGGAAAAGCCGATTTTAGCATTATTGTTTATAAAGAAAGTAAATAAGATGAAAAAGCGTATATCTTACTATTATTTTAATCCAACCAAAGCAGGATATCAGTTATTGAGTAAAATCAATCAATACTTTTTCAGATTGCCACTTTCTTTAGCTGTTATTTTGCTTGTTTATCCGCTTATTCAGTTGGTCAACATTTCACAGCAGATTACAGATAACGAAAATCAGCTAAATATTATTAAAGATGGAGATTGAAAAATAAAGCACAATCTTTAACAGAAAAATTAGCAGGAAAAAGGGAATGCTAATAATACAAAAACTCACTCCCACAAAAGTTAATCAGCAACTAGAAACGCTTTTTCATCAATATAATGTAGAAATCAACAGGCTGCAATGGGAGTTAGATCAAGATAAGCTATTACATATTACAATTACACAAAAAGGCAAAATCTTTGTTTAATATTATATCGAATTAAATCAGCTTGATTTTCTCTTTACAAAGAAGTAACGCTAACCCGTTTAGATTATAAAAAAATTTAGTACAATTAAATGCGAATTTACAACTAATGGAAAAATAAAAATGAAAAAGTATATACCGATACTCTTTTTGCTCTATATTTTATACCTACATAGTATTGCTGATCCTTTTTATGGAGAAGAACAAGAAAAGAAAGCACATCAAAAACAAAATCAACGATTACAAAAGAAGGGCGTAAAAACAACCTCTTGTGAGCTACCTGAAAATGCTAATATTGTCAATATTCTATTGAATTTGAAGAACTTAAATTAGTTGGGGTACTGAAATATAACAATATAACAAAGGCATTATTTATCGATAAAAACAGCCAACTTTTTGATTTTTTCTCAGAATGATTTTATTAAGGATAAGAGTATTCAAATCAATGAAATTAATACCAAAGCAGTAAAAATATACTAATTGGGATTCAACTGATGATTGCAACAGACCTATCAAATTACATTAAAACTCTAATTTTCAGTAGGATATTTAGAAAAAGTGGCTATTATTATTTTCAGTTTTTCCACTCGCTATTAGCAAACCAAGTTTCGCTCGTGTTAAAGGATGCTCCGACAGCTGAAGTGGTTTCTATTTAGCCAGTGAAATGGGTAAAAAAATATTGTATTGCATCAAGATATTGGAAGTAAAAAGTAATATTCTGCATTGAAAATAGCCAGTTTGATGCAATTTTAAAAAGTATCGCTAAAATCAATCAACTCAATATTCAACAAGAAAATGGAGTTTATTATATTAGTGAAAAACGAAAGGTAATTTAAACGAAAACATAAAGCCTCTAAATGAAGAACAAAAACCACAATTAGTCACTGTACGGTGAAATTAAAATATGCAAAAAGCCTCCGAAGTGATTGATTCACCACGAAGGGAAGTGGAGCATTTTTAAATGATGGTGGGTATATTCATTTTGATGAGCGAAGCAATAGTTTAATTATTAAGGAAAATGCCGCATCCATTAAAAATACGTTAGCTTTAATTCAAGAGTTAGATAAACCAACTGAACAAATTGCCATTGAAGCCCGTATTGTAACCATCAGCAGCAAAAACTTGCAAGAACTAGGTGTACGTTGGGGTATGTTCTCCGCAGATCGTAGCATTGAAGGAGTAGCAAGAAATAGTGGGAGAATGCAAGATTTAAACGTGAATTTTCCCGTGGTTGCAGGTGCTTCAGCGACGTTACAAGTCGCTTCCATCAATTCTAAATTATTGGATTTAGAACTCTCTGCTCTTGAGCAAGAAAACAGTGTAGAAATTATTGCAAGTCCCCGTTTGCTGACGACTAACAAAAAATTGGCAAGCATCAAACAAGGAACGGAAATCCCTTATACAATTTATGATCGCAAATCGGAAACCTACGATATTTCTTTTAAAGAAGCGGTTTTTAGGGCTTTAGAGGTGACGCCGCATATTTCGGAAAATAATCAAATTTTGATGGATTTAATCGTTACCCAAAATTCGCAAAGGGCAATCGGTTGGTAATGCCAACTCAGGCAACACCGCAATTGCGATTGATAAACAAGAACTGAATACGCAAGTATTTGCCAAACACGGTGAAACTATTGTTCTGGGTGGAGTATTCCAACATTTGAAATCAAAAAGATAGCGATAAAACTCCTGTGCTTGGTTCAATTCCGTTTCTCAAACGGTTATTTAGCTATCAAAAAGATCAAATTAATAAACGTGAATTGCTGATTTTTGTGACGCCTTTCATATTGCGTAATCAAAAGATGTTACGGTAGATTTCCTCGAAAAACGAAAGAAAGCCCAAAACGATAAAGAAAGTATCACAAAATGTCTGTATTCGGCAATATTTTGATTATCGAATTAACTAGAGGTTATATGAAACTTCCTCGTCGCCGTGCTAGAGAGTGTGCGGTTCAAGCATTATATTCTTGGGCTAATTTCGCAAAAATAGCGTAGAACAAATCGAATTAGTTTTCCAAACCGATAATTTTTGCATCTGAAGATCCAGAAGTACAGGTCAAGTGAATCGCATTATTTACTCGTTTATTACGTGGCACGGTGGCAAATATTGAAGAAATTGATGCTTCACTTCGTCCGTTTTTAGATCGTAACGAAGAAAATGTCGATTTAATTGAGCGTAGTATTTTACGTATGGCGGCTTATGAATTACATTTTGAACAAGATACCCCATACAAAGTGGTGATTAACGAGGCGATTGAAGTAGCAAAAAGCATTCGGTTCAGACGACAGTCACAAATACATCAATGGAATCTTAGATAAATTAGCACCAGCACTTGGACGGAAATAATTTATCTACTTTATTTTAAAGCGAGCAAAGTCTCGCTTTTTTCATTTTGAGAATAATTATTTGAGAGAACAAAATGGGTGAATTTGATCTCGATCAAGCGGTATTTTTTACGAAAAAGTTTGCAAAATGACGGATCTTATCGGTAGGAGATGATTGTGCGATTACTAGTATCCCAACAGGCTACCAACTTGCGATAACCACAGACATTTCTGCGGAAGGCACGCATTTCTGCCTCGATTTCTCCCGCCGATTTAGCGTATAAAAGCGTTGCAGTAAATTTAAGCGACTTAGTGCGCAATGGGGAGCGACGACCTGCTTGGATGTCGCTTGCACTCACCTTGCCTGAAATCAAAGAAGAATGGTTAGCTGAATTTAGCCAAAGCCTGTTTGCTATTTTTAGATCGCTATGGCGGAGTTTAATTGGTGGTGATACCACTGAGCCTCGCTTTCGATTACCCTTACTGCTCAAGGTTTTTGCCTGAAAAATCAAGGTTTATTCCGCCACCAAGCCAAAGTGGGCGATTGATCTTTGTTTCTGGCTTTTTGGGTGATAGTGCGGCAGGGCTTGATTTACTTTTTACAAAATCAAAAACAGAGAACGAATCGACCGCTATTTCATTCAACGCCACCTTCGCCCAACGCCTCGAGTCGAACTCGGTTTAGCCCTTCGCTCATTTTCTTGCTGTGCATTGATATTTCTGATGGATTACTTGCTGATCTTGAACATATCTTAGAACGTGCTAGTTGGTGCGGAAATTTATCTCGAAAATCTACCGATTTCACGTCATTTATGCATCCAATACGAACAAACACAAGCGGAAAAATTTTGCTTTTAACGGAAGATTATGAGCTTTGTTTTACGGTAAGCGAAGAAAAACGCGAAGAGATGGAGCAAGTTTTACGTCTGCTAAGGGATAAAAGTGACTTGTATCGGCAAAATCCTTCCCCAAACAAGCGGTCTAAATTTACTCAAAAATGGCGAAAAAGTCACATTGCCAGAACATTGCGGTTTCGACCATTTTGGCTAATCAATCATAGATTTATTATAGAAAGAGAGAAAAGTGGAAAAGAAAAATCAATTCTAAAAATCCTGCACATTTTTCTAGCAATAGGATTTGGCTCAGGCTTTATTAAAAGCCCGCACCAGGCACTGGGGTACGCTTGCTGGCTTTAATGCTTTCTATTTTTGCTTTGGAATATAAACCCAATCAAACCTATTTTTATTTTTCTCGCCGTTATTTCTTTTTATTTTTATGTGCTATCTTTGCCAAAAACAAGCAATGATTTAGGCGTACAATGATGACGGAAGAATAGTTTTGGGATGAAATTGTCGCCATATTTTTAATGTTCGCTTTTTACCTGAATATAATTGGTTTACTTATATTCTACTTTCTATAAGCTTCCGCATTTTTGATATTTTAAAACCTTATCCAATTCGTTATTTTGATGAAAATTAGAAAGTGGACTGGGAATTATGGTTGATGATATTCTTGCAGCTATTTTGCTTTTAATTTCGTTATATATCATTTATTGGATAATCTATATGCTAACGATTTTACTGTGATTCATTTAGTTGGCTTGGCAAGCTCCAGGACCTGATTTCTTTATGTGGTTCGTTAATCAGCGTAGTCACTCCAGCAGAGCGGGTATTTTAGCTTCGGTTGAATTGCAATGATTATATTTTGGGCAGCTTTTTGCAATTTTTCGGCTTAGCGTGGTTAAAACATAGCGTAGGGGAAATGTGTTGCAACATGCAACTATGTTATTAGGTGGCAGTATTATTTAGCTTATTTAGGCTCGAAAATGGTTCGCGTGAAAGATAATGCAAAATTTAGTGAAGAAAAGACTGATTTATTAGAGTTAAACCCATCATAGAAATTCGCAAAGGTTTAATGATCAATATAATGAATGCCAAAGCGGGCGTTTATTTTACTAGCGTTATTTCCGCATTTTTAGACCAATTTACTGAAACTTATCAGCTTTTGAATTGCTGTTTTTATTTGTCAACCTTATCTATTTCTATTTAGTCGCACTCATTATTTTCGCGTAAACCACTCCGCAAAAATTTATGCACAGTCGCTATATTGATAATGTTGCTGGAGTAATTTTTATCGGATCTGGATTAAAACTGATTTATGAGGGATAACGCATTTAGCGGTAACTTTTATAGAATAATGGGCGTAATACGCCCATTTTATTATCTACGCTTTTTCTGGAAAAATAAGAGAAGCAATCACACCAATAAATAACACACCTAAAACAATAAATAAGCTGGTGTTTGACGAAATATGGACCCCGTATCGAATACAGCGTGGTTCCGAGATTGAATACCCATTTTAATCACCGATAAAGAATAATAATGCAATAACTGCTTTTTCTAAATGCACTAGATATTTTGTAAGTGCAGCTAAAAATAAAATAGAGGCTACGTAAACCAAGAATCAGCAAAAATCATTGCCGCATAAACTAATAGAGGTTCTTGCGTTACGGCAATCACAGCAGGTACGGAGTCAAATGCAAAAGCAACATCGGAGGTTTCAATTGCGATTAAACATAAAAATGCAGGCGTTGCTAACGTAAAGCCTTTTCGGGTTGACATTTGCCAGCTCTTCCGCTTTTAATTCTGCATGTTTAATCGAAGAAGTTAGTAGCCGTGGTAGTTTTGGTAAAACAGGCATTATTTTTCCAACCCAACGTACGCTCCAGTGATTAGTATAATCTTCAATTTCTTCTTCTGTCTCTTCTTTTGCCGTAAGCATTTTCCAGCCACCCACAACACAAATAAGGCGAAAACAAAGCCAACCTCACGGCTGTCAAATAAACCCTGTGCCGAGCACTACGAAAATCGTCACGGAACACTCAACGCTCTAAAATGCCCCAGTATAAAATTCCATGTTGCAATTTGCCTGTAATGCCAAATGAAGCAAAAATAGCTACAAAGACCATTAAGTTATCAATTGATAAACTTTTTCTAAAACACTAGCTCGCTAAATATAAATCTGCCCAAGATGCATCAAAACGAATATATAACAAACGTAAAATGCAACGGCTAATGAAATCCAAAATAACGACCACATTGCCGCATTTTTACTGTAATTTCTTCGCTATTTTTATGGGCAACTAAATCCATATAAATGGAAAAAAAAATCACCGCAAAAAAGACAATAATTGTTTCTAAAGGAAAGCCAAAGTGTGCCATATAACCTACATTAAACTAAAATGATCGATATTGTTAAATTCAACTCATTCCACCTTGCCATTTTAACTTTTGGCAATATTGATGGCGGTATTCATCACAAATTTGTGTTTCTCTTCATCACGACATTCCGACCAATGCAAGCCTTTTAACACTGCAGTTAAAACAGTTAAGGTCATTCGTGTGCAACAATCAACACATTTTTGTTATCTTTGTGCAATTCGGCAATTTGGTTGAATACCTTAAACACGCTGATAAAAGCTGTTCATAGGTTTCTCCGCCATTTTCCAGCGCTTTATATTCAGCAGGTGTTTCATACCCAATATTCATCATTCTCGTATAAATCGACTGATTTCATCCCTTCCCAAATGCCGAAATCAAATTACATTCAAGCCCCAATGATGAAAGTGCGGAACATTTTGCGTTTCATTTTTCCGCCAGAATATAGTTTGCTGTGTCTGAGCACGTGCATACTGGAATATGCTGCTGAAAAATTGAATAGATTTTAATGCTTGTCCTGTTGCTCCTTCAATGCCTTCTTCAATCAAGGCAGTCGCATGAGCCTTGCAAGCGTCCTCAATATTCCACACGGTCTGTGCCGAATTAAATAAATATTTACTGCCATCCCATTTCCTAAAAATATTCAAAAATGAGTTGGGATTATAACATGAATTTGCATTTTACCTCTGCCTGCAAACATATCAGATTTTGTGATTATTAATAAACCTCAGGCATCAGTCGTACAAAAGATCAACAAGCGGTCGGATTAACAGAATTAGTTGCAAAAAACAGCTAGGTGTAGCAGCAAGTTTGTGCGTGCATCGATTAGATAAAATTACCCTCGCTTGCTCATTCTAGCGAAATAAAAGCAGCGCGAATTTCTATACGCTATTTGAACAACACAAAATCCAGAAAAACCTATTGGGATTAGCGGACAAAAAGCCGAAAAGAAACAGGGGTAAAATTGTGGGCGAGGCGCAAAATCGAGAAATGGAGCTTGAAACTGCCACAGCAAGGAAAATCCCTACGATTACGCAATTCACTTCTTGTCTATTGATCCACCATCATGCTACTTTATTTTGCAACCCTAAAACTGGCAAAACGCATCAGTTACGTAGCAATGAAAAGTTTAGGCAGTCCAATTTCTAAAGCGACACTTTGTATCTCAGGAAATCAATCAGATCGCGTTTACCTACACGCCTATCAGATCAAATTTGATTATCAAAAATGAGCATTTTTCGTGCAGCCTTGCCAGCGGTCAAATTTGGCAGAGTCTGAAAACTTGAAGCGGAGAAATAGAGTATAATTCATGCGGTTTTATAACAAATAAAGCAACAATAGAGGCAATTACGAGTTATTTGAAGCTATTTTAATTATTATTTTATTAATTTTAACCAGTACGGTACCATTATCGAAATTTGCACTTGCTGGATGAGACGCTTAAAAACTGCAAGCAATGGCGGAAATGCGGGCGACTACGCGCAAAAGAGTGATGAAATTGCAGGAACAACCTGACGATTTATCACCGTCATGCAAATTGGGTTGAATATGGTCACCTTGGTGGGGTTGTAGGAGAAAGTGCAATCAATCTTATTTTAGCGAGCTTTTTAGAGTATTCGATGCTGCTTGGGTTGATTCTGCTACTTGGACCGCCTTTTTACTCGTGACATCTGCAGTTCGTATTATTTGCAGATTTGTGCCAAAACGTATGTGCGATACTATCCTGCAGCAAGTCGCTGTTCGAACAATTAGAATAATGAGCTCATATCGTACTTTTAAACCGATTGTGATGTTTTTCTGATTGACGTCGCCAACTCTCTTCCGTCTTTTGGTGTATCAACTGCCATCAAGAATACTGACGACTGAAGATATTGTGTGGAGTCGCTGATGCGGGTGCTAAAGGTGTTGAATACGCACGAACATTATTTGATTGAAAACGTATTTGAATGCAAGAACGCCGTGTCACTCAACAATGACCACGCGGTGAAAATATCATGATCGCACTGATAACAAAGAGCAGCGCCCAAACACTTGGGCGAAGATCCGCACTCCAAATTGCTGATTTGCGATAATGGCTTAGGAGCATTTTCAGGCATGTTGAATCGCACAATTTGCTCACGCAATATCTTAAAAATGAGAACGTCTCGCTCACCGATCAACGCGCTATTACGCAAAACCATTTTTATTCCAGATACGCTTTCACTTTACGAAGTGTTGTGGTTGTTTAAATCAGCGGGTGAAGATTTTGCTGTGATTGCATGAATGAATACGCCTCGTGGTCGGCATTATCACGCTTAATGATGTAATGAGTATTGTGATGGGTGAGCTGGTTTCAACCGAAGAAGAGCAGATTGTCCGCCGTGATGAAGATTCGTGGCTGATCGATGGTGCGACCCGCTTGAAGTAGTGATGTGCGCTGAAATTGAGGAATTTACACGCGACAAAGTGAACCATTGGCGGATTTATGATGTATATGCTCCCGCAAAACTCAAAAACCGATTTTGCACTGTATGATCAATATCATTTTGAAATTATTGATGCCCGAGAATTTCAAAATTGAATTTGATGGTGTCGTTTAGGAAGATATTAAAACAGAATAATAATGATGTTTTATACAGTTCTGATAGACTAGATATTCTCAAGTGGTGAGATTTTAAATTAATTTTCTATGATTTACTACTGCGACTTTCCCCTATCCTCTTTGCATAGAGAGGGATTTTCTTATATAAAAGAAATATCGACGGTATTATTCTTAATCTAAAAGTATAGCAATAGGGGGCTTATTATTCGAGACCTAATCCCTCTTTAGCAAAGAGGGTAGGAGAGACGCATGAACAGAAAAACAGGGCTCATAAAGCTTTTCGCTCAAATAAACAGGAACGCTACGAATCGGTCAGATTACACGGGAAGATGATAGAAAAAACAGCACCTGAAATGGTGTTAGATGTACAAGGCTAGGCTAGCTGAAATCCTATTGCCAATGACCAGTTTCCTACGATTTCACCACAATTGGGCGAAGAAACCACCATTTTACACATCTTGTCGTTCGCGAAGATGCACATTTACTCTTTGGCTTTTGCCCAAAACAAGACAGAACACTTATTTCGGAACTCATCAAAACCAATGGCGTTGGTCCAAAACTTGCCCTTGCGATTTTATCTGTACATGTCTGTTTCTCAATTTGCTAAAATGCAGTTGAGAATGAAGAATTAGCAAAACTAACCAAAAATCCCCTGGCATAGGTCGTAAAAACAGCAGAGCGTTTACTTGTTGAGCTTGAAAGGCAAGTTTAAAGGGATGACGCAAGGGCGATTTCTTTTGTTGAGCAATCTCACGATCACAATTGAGGTCAGCTCACAAACTGATCCAGCTGATGAAGCACGAGATGCTCTAATCGCATTTTGGGCTATAAGCTGCTGATGCAGAAAAATGATCAAGAAAGTGAATAAAGTTGGAGCAACAAGTGAGCAACTAATTCGTGAAGCCTTGAAAAACTCTCTTTAATAAATGATAAATAAAAATGATTGAAGCTGATAGAATAATTAGTGCCTCGCCGAAAAAAGAAGAGGAAGTGATAGACCGTGCTATTCGTCCGAAATTGCTAGCAGATTATGTTGGACAGCCTTCGGTGCGGGAGCAAATGAATATTTTTATTCGAGCTGCTAAATTGCGAAATGAAGCCTTAGACCACCTTTTGATTTTTGGACCACCAGGTTTAGGGAAAAGCCACTCTTGCCAATATTGTGCGAGCGAAATGGGCGTGAATATAGCTCAACTTCTGGGCCTGTGCTCGAAAAAGCGGGTGATTTAGCACGCAATGCTCACTAGCCTTGAGCCTTATGATGTGCTTTTTATCGACGAAATCCACCGTTTGTCGCCTGCGATTGAAGAGGTGCTTTACCCCGCGATGGAAGATTATCAGCTTGATATTATGATCGGTGAAGGTCCAGCCGCTCGCTCAATTAAAGCTTGGTTACCGCCATTTACCTTTTAGTCGAGTGCAACCACAAGAGCGCGGGTTCTTTAACTTCACCATGTATCGTGACCGTTTTGGGATTGTGCAACGCCTCGAGGTTTTACTTCGTAGAAGATTTAACCTCTATCGTACAACGTAGTTGCAGTGCTAAATTTAGACCTATCAGAAAATGGAGCTCACGAAATTGCCCGACGTTCACGTGGCACGCCACGTATTGCGAACCGCCCTTCGCCGAGTAAGAGATTGTGCGACGTTCGCAATAACGGTACATTAGCTCAGGAATTGCTACAACGGTCTTTTCAATGCTTGATATGGACTCTGAAGGGTTTTGATTTTGTGGATATCAAACTCTTACAAGCCATTGTTGAACGCTTCGATGGCGGTCCTGCAGGCTTGAGATAACCTTGCTGCCGCCATTGGCGAAGAGCGTGATACCATTGAAGATGTGTTAGAACCTTACTTAATCCAGCAAGGCTTCTGCAACGTACCCCACGTGGACGAATTGCGACACAAAGAACTTATGAGCATTTGAAGAGATTTTCTCCGTCCTACTAGATTACAAGCGGTCAAATTTACCGCTTATTTTGCAAAAGATATTGAAAGTGATTCACTATTGCTATATTCTGAGCAACAAGCCCCTGCTTAAAGATAAGCCTTATTTTACTCCAATTCTTACAATTAATGCTACTCAAATAGAAGCAATTGATACTGCTCTTATTTTTAATACGCAAAAAGCCTTTGAAAAACTTAATCGCCTGATTACCAATAGAGAAATTGCTCTCACGCTTTCGCACATCAAATGTTGGAAAGCGATGCGAAAAACAACGAACTAGATGATGAAGATTTTGCGTTACGTGTAGCGTGAATTTGGTTGGAAACTTCAACAGCTTGCTCAAGATTATGCTAATCGATACCCTTCTTATGGCATTATTAAATTACAAAGCAATGCTGGTGGAAGATTATTTCAAGATGGTGATAATGTTGATGCTTTTATCTATGGAGATATTAGCCAATATAATAAAGGCTGTGCTATACACTTATTCGTAAGGATCTTGCTAAAAATTAACGACGCAGATAGCTGAAACTAAGCCTCATTGGTTAGTTGAGCAATTACCCGAATTTCATGAACCATCAGATATTGCCAAGCTCATTATTTATTAGGAGAAATACCCAAAGAAAATTACAAGATAAAGTAGAAAGCCCTTTATTTGTATTATTGTACCTCATTTATAATGTTGAACGTTATTTTGGAACAATGCATTGAATCTGTTATCACTCAGGATTATCAAAATTATGAACTAATTTTAGTTGATGATGGCTCTCCAGATAATTCTATAGATATTTGTATAAAAATATGCATATAAGAATATCATAGTTATTCATAAAACTAATGGGGGTTATCTGATGCTCGAAATGCAGGTATTCAAATCCGCTCGTGGTGAGTATTTGATGTTTTAGATAGTGATGATTATTGGAAGGAAAAACAGCTTTAACTGAAATTAAGAACATTATTACCACTAGTAGCCCAGATTTAATTATTTGATGATGGCATATCTATATAATAAAGAAATTGAATACTACATTTCTAGTAAAAGATGATTTGACTGGAAATATTAAGAGGACTTTATCTTTCTTACCCACTATATCGCCCAACAGCCTGTAATAAAATCATAAAGAGCAATTTTAATTGAAAATCATTTATTATTCAAATTTGGAATTAGTCATGAAGATCTAGAATGGAGTTTTCAAAGTTAGCACAGTGTGATTAATACTTATAGTATATATAATAAGGCGTTTTATATTTATAGAACTAGAGAAAAGGATCAATTACGGAATTTGTAAATGTGAAAAATACGGAAGACTTGCTTGATATTGCCATAGAGAAAATTCAACAGATTTTAACTCTAGAAAACCCAATACTCACTGAAAGGATTCTATCTGAATATGTTCTTAGACAAAAGAACTATATTTCTGATTCAGTGAGAACTATCATCACCTCAGGATAAAAATATGTAGAAGATAAATATGAGACATTTAATAATAAGGAATATTTAATTATGATACTTATTATTCATCCTGCATTAGTTATTGGTGGTGCTGAAACTGTATTAATAAACTACTTAAAAGATATTGTCAGAACTAGATAATAAATATGATGTTGAACTACTATTACTTGAAAATAGAGTGAATTTTTAATATTGGCTCTATACCCAAAACATAAAAGTAGAATTTATTCTAAGTGATATAGGAGTCAGAATTTTTATCTACATTCTTTCAATCTCAACAGAGAGAATAATCATTACTATATCTTGGCAACAAGGAATAAAAAGAAAAGATTAATCATCGTATTTCAGAAAAATTAACAGTGATAAGTTTGATATATTGATTGATTTTCATAGAAATATATCTAATTTTGAACATTTTATGAATCATTTTTGATGTATCAAAAATATTAAAAATATTATACTGGATTCATAGTCAGTAGCTTTTTGATACATGGAATAAAGATAGCAGTATTATTCTTTTGTACTTAATAAATATGATGGATTTATTTCTATAAATAGAAAATGCTACAAAATTGTAATAAGATTTTAAAAGAGTTTAATCTTGAAAATAAGCCTTCTCATGTACTATATACAATCCATTAGATATAGAAGATATAAAGAAAAATCACTTATTATCCAGAGGGAAGATCAGCAACTACTCGGAGATAATTTTATTTTACAAGTTTCTCGTTTGATTCAGGTAAACTCATAGTGAAATGATTGATATTTTTATGCTCCTAAAACAAAAAGATTAAAGAGAAACTATATATTATTGGTGAAAGGCGCTGAGTCATTAGAAGCTAAAATTAAAGAATTGAATTTAGAGAGGAATGCTTTTATTAGGACAGAAAATAACCCTTTCCCATTTATGAAAACGCAAAACCCTTTATCTACACATCCGAATTTTGAAGGATTTGGAATGGTACTTATTGAAAGTATGGTTTGTGGAACACCTGTAGTCGCATACAGATTGTCCAGCAGCTAAGTGAAGTTTTAGCAGATGGGAAATATGTGAACTGATTCCATTACATGATAAAGAACGACGGTTCAAGAACTCATGACTTTATTAACCGATGAAAATAAGCGACAACACTACATCCGTTTATTGCCTGAAGCTGTTAAGCGGTTTAATTTCCAAACAATTTGAAATAAATTAGAAGTATTATTAGATAATCTATAATATGAGGATTCTATGATAAAAAGAAATTTTGGCATTATGCTAAAAATAACGGCTATTTTATAGTCGTGATATACACTAATGGACATGGAGGGATATTATTTTCGCCTTCTCACCTACACCCAAGAAAATTTCTTTTATTCCAATTATTCTATTGTTTGGCACTGAATACACTTGCCTATTGTGCAGTAAACTGCTATGCCTTAATTACAGGATATTTTTATTGAATAAAAGTCTCAATATTATAAACTCGTGGTGTTTTGGCTACAGATTGTCTTTTATATGGTTTTTAGCCACATAATTTATAGTATTATTACTGCAACATACAAATACTACTTTGGTTTTAATGCTTTTATCGAATAATGACCCTATCAATATTGGTATATGACGGCTATGTTGGTGTATTTTTATGCCAATTTTAAATCTTATGTTCAATATACACCTAATCGATCACTGATATTGCATCTTCATATTTCTTTTTATTATCATGTCGGTACTACCTTTCTTTTTAGCCAAATGGCGATCCATTCTTATTTCATCAAGGCTATAATACTTTCTATTGATTATGATGTATATTACAGGTGGAATTATTTTCAAAATGCACGAGATTGGCAAGAATTTATCTAAAATTAAAATACTTTTCTTACTTTCTGTATGATCTTATTAACATGGGGGTATCAAGATGGTTATTACTTATTTTAATACTTATACTCAAGCAGGTATTAAATTCACTGAAAATTATGCACATTGTGCACGTAAAGCAATTGTGCTCGCGGCTGTATCTACTACGCTGTTCAAACACATCTCGTATTACTTCCATCCCATTCTTAAAAAGATAGTATTGTTGTTATCTAATGCCACATAGGAGTCTCATTTAATCTGCGAACAACCATTAGTTCGCGATAATTTTATTAGCGGTTGGTGCTCAAGAATTTGGTGCAACTTATCCAACATTATGGTCGGTGCGATTTTATTAAGCTCATCATTATTTATGCAGCAGTAATTTGTACAATGATCGAATTTATTCAGTATGCAATTATTTAAATTATTAAATATTAATAATTGCCAGCATTGAAATAAAATTTACAGATCTATTAAATAATCTGAAGAGACTTTGGCACTATTACTAAAGGGATTTTGCTAATCTAATTAAGAAAACAAACTGCTTGATCTTTCATACATATAAATATTAACAGGACGAAGCTGGTAACTTGAGAATCCAAATATCTCACTTTGCACGTTTTGTACATATTCTTCGTGAGCTGTCATCATGATTAATCATCATACTCAGCAATACTTTGCACCTTCAGCATCGAATTGTTCATAATAATATCTCGACCCCTTTTGGGAATTAATTTTGAGTTATGAATAAACTGGATAACTGCCATATAACGGCACTCGCTACAGGCGTACTGAGTCCGTCTTTCCCATTGATGGCTTAACACACTATCAACATAGCGGGTTAAAATCTGGCATCTGATACAACGTCCTTCCACTGTCATCACTCCATCTTTGACCAAATCCGTTCTGACCAATAAAACTAAAGTTAATTGTGTCATCTCTTTTATCGGTAGGTATATAGATATACATTTTAATTTTTCTGGATGTTGGCGACAAGCTTCCGTTCACAAATTAAGATAGGCGTAAACATGTTTTCACCACGTTGATATTTGCTTCAATGAGGCAATGCGTTTAGCTTTTGATTCAAACTTGGTTTATATCCAAAGTCTAAATTGTGTTCCTCTTAATACGTTTAATAACTTGATCACAAAAGATAGGCGACCAGATAGCAGGTACAAATATAAGAGGGACAATGATACAATTGAAAACACGACGGCACGTATTTTCAGCGCTGAGGATCATCCATACCGCATCGGGAATGTTGTACCATTGTACGCGCCTGCTTTTTATCAAATAGGAAATTTTCCATATCCATAATAAAGTCATTTCATCTTTATAGCAAACGACTTACCACCATGCTCGTGTATTCTTGTCACTTGGAGAAGGCTCTATAACCAGAGTTCCTTCAATACACACTAATTCATCAATAATACCTTCAACATAGGCAAATTTAAGATCTATACCTTCCAACATAAAAGCCTCTGTGGTGGCGTTGTACGCTTCTCAGGTCCCCAAGAAACCAATACAACATCTTCAATAAGATCGGAGTGTTGGAAATAAAATGATAAAGAGGGAATAACGTTTGATTGCCCCATTAGCCCAAATATTCGTTACCTGAGCTTCTAATTAAAGGTGATTAATTTTATATTTTTCATAAATTCTCTTAATTAGATTTATTACATAACTGCTCTCAATGCGGTTAAATTTATGCTGTTTTTATGAGCTAAGAGTATTTATATATTAAACCACTGGGTTTCGAGTGATTTTAATTATCTATATAAATTAACATTGGTAACCAATACCAGCACCGATATTATAATCGCCTTTGCGTTGTTGCAGAATCGCTCATTTTGAAACACCGGTTATTACTGCCTGATTTAGATAAACCAACCGCCACAGCACTTGACCTTTATAGTTACCAATGCCTCTGCTCCAACCATCAGTTTACCAGGTTGAGTAACTTGCGGAATATTTGCCGCAGTCGCACCAGCCACCCTCCACGAAGTTTTTCTCGGTTTTCCGAGATCGTTACGCACAGAGCCTACAGCATTATCAACATAAGGTTTATTCGCAGCATCTGTGTTGTCTACAGATCTGCAACGTTAGTAACACGGCGTTCATTGCCCACTTCTACCCACAGATACCGTATTGCGTTCGTTCAAGCAGAATCTTGGACCAATTGCCACAGAATTTTCTGCAGTTGCAGTTGCATTTTGACCTAATGCTGTGCTACTTTACCTGATGCAGTTGCATTGTTACCACTGCTGCCGCATTTTTACCACTTGCATTTGAGCCATAACTGCAGCGGTTTATCTTTTGCTTTGCTTTAGCACTATCATGATTGCTGGTGTTATCCGCGTGCTGTTTTACCATCTTTACGATTAAGCCAGAATTGATACGTTGGAGCAGAGCGAAGGTTGAAGCAGCTGAACTTGCCGTGTTGCTGAACTGTTCGCTGCTGAAGCTGATGAGCTTGCTGCGGTTGCAGAGCTGTTCGCCGCTGAAGCAGGCGAGCTTGCTGCCGTTAAGGAACTGTTCGCTGCTGGAAGCCGATGAGCTTGCTGCCGTTGCAGAGCTGTTCGCCGCTGAAGCCGATGAGCTTGCCGCGGTTGCAGAGCTATTTGCCGGGCTGAACAGATGAGCCGTTGCGGCTGCTGAGCTGTCTGCTGCAGATGCTGAAGAGTTTGCCGCCGTTGCAGAGCTGTTCGCTGCTGATGCAGATGCGCTTGCCGCGGTTGCAGAGCTATTTACAGTTGATGCAGAAGTTGAAGCCGCCGTTGCAGAGCTGTTCGCCGCTGATGCAGATGTGCTTGCTGTGGTTGCAGAAGTTGAAGCTGCTGTCGCTGAGCCGTTCGCTGCTGATGCAGAAGTGCTTGCTGCGGTTGCAGAGCTATTTGCCGCTGATGCAGAAGTTGGTGCTGCTGTCGCTGAGCTGTTCGCTGCCGATGCAGATGTGCTTTGCTGCGGTTGTAGAGCTATTTGCTGCTGGATGCAGAAGTGCTGTTGCGGTTGCAGAGCTATTTGCTGATGTAAGAAGTTGAAGCCGCTGTCGCTGAGCTGTTCGCCGCTGATGCAGTAGTTGAAGCTGCTGTTGCAGAGCTTACGGTTGCTGATGCAGAAGTTGAAGCTGCGGTTGCAGAGCTGTTCGT